>MDSW01067759.1_pt1 | contig 18302 bp, 23 predicted proteins | sample 811171 | NCBI WGS metagenome assembly MDSW01 (sample SAMN05326641, study PRJNA326480) | marine metagenome | isolation source: seawater | place: Atlantic Ocean: North West | collected 2012 | reverse complement strand
TTTTTAAAAAAAACTTTTCTTCACTACTAATATCATCATTATTATATTCTGTTATTTCTAAAAGTTGTTTTTTAAAAGCAAATGTGCTTGCAGTTGCATGATTATCTGAATAAGGGCCAAAACTATATATTTTTTTTATATCTTTAAAGTAAATATATAACTTACTACTACCAGCACAAAGAATATTAGGGTTATTAACCAAACATTCTACAGCGTGTGATATTCTTTCTGGTGGATAATAATCATCATCATCCATGTATATAATAATGTCACCTTTAGTTTTACGATGCATCATATTACGTTTCTCTCCTAATTTTATTTTTTTATCGTATTTAAAATAACAAACTTGTGGTATATTAATAATCATATCTTCTATCTTATCAGTTCCGTCATCTATTATTATCCATTCTATTAAATTTTTTGGATAATCTTGGTGTTTGAAACATTCAATAATAGTAGAAAAATATTTGCGTCTGTTATATGTAGGCGTACATACACTTACAAAAGGAAGATCTACACTCATATAAATACAATGTATTTAGATTTATATTTATTTATAAATTGAATTATATAAAAATTAATTTAATAAATTTATTAAAAATGAATAATAATACACTAATTAATAATTATTTTATTAAAATTATTAAAGGATTAGTTGTTATAGGAATTATTATATGGAGTATATTTTCAATTACAGCATTAGCAAATGAAAATAATTATGAAATAAGAAAAAAATGTGAAAAATCAAAACTATGGAGCGTATTAATAACATTAATATTGGTAACATTAATATTAACCACTCATATAATTATATATGATGTATTAATTAGTAAATATAATTATAATGTTATAATAAAAAAACAAGATTTAATTTTTGTGTTAGTAAATACAATATTTATATTATTAATATGGAGTTGTATTGAATTATATAATAATTGTGCTAAAAAATATTTAATAAATTTAATATCATATAAATGTTTATTGATATGGGTATATTTAATATTATCGTCTTTTATATTATTAATTATTTCAAGTATAATATTTTGTGTTTATCTTTATTGTGATAAATTAAAAAGTAATCCAAACAATTATGTTATAGAAGATGATAATGTAGAAATTAATGGTGAATTTACTAGTCCTTGGGATTTGGCAATAACAGGTAATAATGGTTATGTAACAGTTTAATTTTATAAGAAATACTTATCCAAAATATCTTTATTTTTTTCTGAATCATAATAACCATTTTCAAACATTTTTTCTGAATTTTTAATATTATTTATGTTAAGTAAATCATAAAATTGTTCGGTAATTTCTTTTTTCCACATATATGGATTTATATCAAAATGAGATTTAATTTCGGAGGGAGGAAATTTTTTAAATCCGCCGTCAAATAATATTTTTCCATTAATTTTTTGGAAACCTTTACCAGTAATAAATGGTATATAAGAACTAGCAAAACAACTATCTGTTGCTTGTTCTAATGTATTAATATTACTAATTATTTTTTGCTGAAAACCACTTTTTGTAAAAGTTGTTGTTGCTATATTTATTTTATTTAATTCAAAATCGTTTATATCATAATTTTCAATTAATATGGATTTAAGTTTACATTGTAATTCATATATAGAAGTTATTTCTTCGTTATTATAGTTATTTATTATATCATATACAATTGTATCCATTGGTTTTTTATAAGTCATTGGTAATGAATTCCAAGCACCTGCTGATGCTCCCAAAAAATGATATTCTGACAAATCATAATGTTCTTTAATATAAACAATAGTTCCCAATATATAAAATCCTGCTAAACCACCTGGAGAGATAGTTATTATTTTTTTATATCTATTTCTTGTTTGGAATTCATTAACATTTGTAAACGTTAATGGTTTAATTAATGCATTCACATTAATAAGTAAATAAAATAAAATATATATAATATTTTTCATAGTTAATATAATATATATTTAAATTAATTATGTTAAAGAACATACAGGAACATTGTCAATATCTCCAAAGTATATTTGGCAAATATTTTGTAACTGTAATGTAGTTTTTAAATTAATAATAATACTATTTACATCTTCTTTAAAGTCTTGTTTCTTTGGATTTATTACAAATGCACCTAATTCATTACCAAAATCAGTTGATAATCTTAGTGTAGGATATTTTTTCATATATTTATAAGCAAAACAATAAGGTAATATAATGCCTCTATATTTATCTTTATTATTGAGATATTTTTTTATCATTTTATCGACAGTCATTTTTTCATGCAATTCTAAATTAGCTCCATATCTTTTTAATTTTTGAGGAACCGGATCGCTTTTCCAACCCAAAAAAGTTTTATGTCCAATATTATTGTGATTAATTGCTTTTCCTGATTGATTTAACACAACGGTTGTTATTTCTGCTTGAATAAACATAATATATAAAAATGCAATAGTCATAACAATAATAATTAATATAATACCTGCAATGTTAAGTGAAGGATTTTCTACAAGAAAACCCATTTCTCCAAACATAGTTGCAACGCCGGTTACGATTGATCGTAAGAAAAATAAATACTTACTATTTTTAAAATCTGGAAATTGTTTAATACGTTTAGGATCAATATAATATAAAAGTATTCCAAAAAATATACCCATTAATATTAAATATAATATTAATGTTCCTGCACGTAATAATACGGTTTGTAAATTATTAACAAGTGATGTTTCGTGTTCGTGTAATATTGAATTAGCATCAATTAAAATAGGACTTGAAAAATCAATTTTACTTTCTCTCCATTTTGTATTAAAAAACGAACCTATTGCAATGTCATATTTACCGGTTGCGATGTCATTAACATATATGTTGTAATTAGGTGACCTTTCAGGACTAAATGTTACTTCAAAATTATATTTATCTTTTAGTGCGTCTTCTATTTTTTTCCATATTTCCCATGTAAATCCACTATATATAGGATTTCCTTGACTATCTAGTTTTTTATTAGTAGTTGTTAAACTTTTTCCTAATATAATAAAAACTTTAATTGTTGGTTTATCTAAAGTTGCTCCTAATGTAGAAGGTATATTTGGTATTATTTCATTTAACATATTTAATATATAACTATATAATTTAGTAAAAATATTTTATTATTATATATTATAATGTATCACTTGAAGAAAAAATTCACAAGAAAAGCTAAAAGACGCACAGGTAGAGTAAATAAAAAAAATAATAGAAAACGTGTTACAAAAAAAGTTAAATTAAGCAGAAAAAAATTAAATAAAAAAAATAAAAGAAGACGTCGTAGTGTTAAAAAAGGAGGTAGTACTGAACCAGATATTCCTGAGTCTCACGAACCATTCGCCGGCGGTGTGGGTGGCGATGTTCCCAATACACGAGAAGAATTTACTGGTGGCAATTCACACTATAATAATAAACAAATGGGTGGCGATGTTCCCAATATACAAGAAGAATTTACTGGTGGCAATTCACACTATAATAATAAACAAATGGGTGGCGAAGATCACGATACACCACGAGAAGAATTTACTGGTGGCACTAATTGTGGTGATCACGAACAAATAGGTGGTAGTAATTGTGGTCATCGCAACCATAAGGGTGGTGTTCATGAACAACATCATGTAGGTGGAAATAAACACTATAAAAATAGGGGTGGTAAAAAAAGACAGCATGGAGGCAACGGTTGTGGTTGTGGTGTAGTTTAATCTGGTTGATACCATGTTTTAATAATTATTTCGTCTTCATTCCATACACATTGTTGTTGATTTGAACAATATGTATCCCATACAGTTGCATTTAATTTAGGATTTTTAACTAAAACACTATTAGGAGTACACATACAAATATAAGATTTGGGACCAACCGTCCAATATGTTATACCAAAATTATTATTATGATTTGATGCTATTAAATTACAATATGTTTTTACTAATATACTTGAGATAATTAAACTTCTAATTACGTTGTTTAGCATTTACATATAAGTAATAAAAATCTATTTATATATATTTTTATTATTATATAATTTTTTACCAGCTTCCAAACATACTTCCGCCATCATTTGCAGCTATAGGTTCATTTTGTTGAGGTGCAGCGGCTCCCTGTAAAGGATTTACTGTATTTTGATACATATCATTAAAATCTGGATTATTTTGCTGTGGAATACTAGTTAAACCTCTGTTAGATGGTAATAATTGCGATGTGTCTAATGTATCGGCTTGACTTGGTTGATGTTGTCCTGCAATAGGTTGTGAAACTTTAACATTTTTTTCTTGTTTAATATTTTCTTTTGTTTCCTTACTGCCGTTCCATAACTCCATTGTTCTCTCAATCAATATATTTAATTTAGCACCAAGTTTAGTTTGCATAGTTGAGAGAATTAACAAGAATGGTAGGATGAAATTTATTGTATTAAAACTTTGGTATTCCTTACCGCTATATGTAGTGAAGTATCTAATAACTCTATCAGTTAACCATAATGCCATTATCATAAATAGTATTTGTCCAACTGATTCTAAAATTATTTCTAAATTACCCTTGCTGTCATCTTCTTCTGGAACAAAGTGTTTAACTGCCTTAAGTATCAAAATAATAGGTATTATTGCAAGAACGGTGTATTGAATAATATTTAGTAAATCTACTTTGTTTTCTTCGTCTAAAGTAAGTAAATAATTAATGAAACTCATAGGTTCTTTAGTTTGTGTAATATTGTCTATATCCATATGAAGTATAAAAAGAAATTAAAAAAATGTTAATATAGATATTTATATGTTATCGAGGGCTCTTGAAACAATAAAGAATAGAAATGGTAAAAAACACGATGAAAATCAATATCTTGCTTTAATAGATGATATAGTAGACAAAGGGGAATTAGTAAATGGTCGTAATGGAAAAACATTAACAGTATTTGGAAGTGCTATGCATTTTTCCTTAAATAATGGAGAAATACCACTTTTAACAACAAAAAAAGTAGCATGGAAAACATGTTTGAAAGAATTATTATGGTTTATTAGTGGGTCTACGAATAATGATTTACTAAATAATCAAAATGTTAAAATTTGGAATGGAAATTCTTCACGCGAATTTTTAGATAGTCGTGGTTTAGTAAATAATAGAGAAAATGATTTAGGTCCGGTATATGGACACCAATGGCGTTTCTTTAATGCTGAATATAGTAATTGTGATGATAATTATGAAGGAAAAGGTGTAGACCAATTAGATTATATTATAAAACAATTAAAAGATCCTAAAGAACGATATTCAAGACGATTATTAATGAGTGCATGGAATCCTTGCCAATTAGACGAAATGGCGCTTCCACCATGTCATGTATTAGTTCAGTTTAATGTTCTACCCGGCGATAAATTATCATGTAGTTTATATCAAAGAAGTGGTGATGTAGGTTTAGGTGTCCCTTTCAATATAGCATCTTATAGTTTTTTAACACATTTGATAGCATTACATTGTGGTTTGAACGCCCATGAATTTTGTTATTATTTAGGAAATTGTCATATATATGACGATCATATTGAGCAATTAAAAGTTCAAAGGACTAAAGAACCATATGAATTTCCTAAATTATTGATTAAAAATATAAAAGATAACATAAATGATTATACAATAGATGATTTTGAAATAATTAATTATACATCTCATGAAACAATTAAAATGAATATGCGTAATTAATGCTAAAAGAATTAGTATATAGTATAATAATGAGTGGTGCTTCCAGTTTATCAGCAGCAAAAAGAAGAAGAGCAGGAGGAGATGTTTCTTTAAATAATAATACTAATAATCGTAATACTAATAACGGACCCATTAGAATTCATGATGTAGTTATTAGTCACGAGCAACGTATACAAGACATTGAAAAAATTTTTACAGAAGGTGAAGGAAATATAGTTATAAATAATGCAGAGGAAAGTGATGAGTATAAAAACCAATTAAATCTAAGATTGGAAAAAATAGAGAATGAAATAAAACCAGATGTAAATGATAAAGATAATATAGAATATTATAAAAATAAAATTAATACTATGGAAGAACAAATTGCAGAATTAAAAAAAACAATGCTTAATATACAAAATATCGCAATGGATACAAATACAGCTTTTATGGAATTTAAAAATAAATAAAATAATAAATTGATATTGATTTATAGATATAAATTAATATTAATAATAATAATGAAGATTGAATTAAGTGATCCTAAAAAAGTCTTACAATTCTCTATTATTTTGCAAAATATTCGTGCTTATTCAGAGCATGTAGTTATTAATATTAGTAAGAAAGGTTTATTTATGCAAGGAATGGATGCAAGTCATTGTATTTTATTTGAAATTAAACTTAATCCTACATGGTTTAATTTATTTAATTTTGATGAAGAAAATGATAATTCAACATTAGGTATTAATACTAATGTACTACATAAAATTATAGCAATTTTAAGAGATGGACAAACAATTGTTTTAGAAGCAGATGATGATGATAAATTAAATATATCATTTATTGGTGGTAATGACAAAACTTTTAATAAGTATTTTGAAATTCCTTTAATGGATATAAATAAAGATATTGTTGAAATAACGATAGAGGATACAGAAGTGGAACTAATAATGACAAGTAAAAGTTTTCATGAATTAATTAACCAGTTTCAAAATTTTGATGAAAAATTAAGTTTACATTTTACTGAAGAAGAAGTGTCTATGTTTTCAGATGGTATAGAAGGTATGATGAAAGTTAATATTAATTTAGATGATGTAACTGAATATTCTGTGGTTGAAGATTTAAATATGGAACAGAGTTATAGTTTAAAACATATCGCTATGATGTGTCTTTTTAATAAATTATCAGATGAGTTTAATATGACATTTAGTGAGGATAAACCAATGACAGGTAAATATAATTTAGATGATGAAAGTTTTGTTAAATTTTATTTAACATCAAAAATAGAAGATAATGAGTAAAGAATGGTAAATAAAATTATAATTAATATTAATAATGTTTATAATAATTTTTTTAATTTTTTGTATAGTCCTTTTCTTGTATATTCATATATATTTTCATCTCAAAACAAGTAATGATTTAGAAATTTATGATATTGAGATACCAAATAAAGAAAAATTTGAAGAAATATGTAATTTAAAACAACCAACAAGGTTTAATTTAGGTAATAAAGAAATAAATAATTTTTGTAATTTAAATAATCTTAAAAATAATTATTCAATGTTTGATGTTAATATTAGAAATTTAAAAAAAAATACAGATATAAATAATAGCGAATGTTTATATTTATCTTTGCCATTAAAAAAAGCATTAGACATATTAGAAAAGGATAAAACTAGTAGTTATATAATAGAATCAAATGAAGATTTCATAAATGAAACTGGATTAATAAAAGTATTTAAAAATAATGATTTATTGTTTAAACCACCTTTGAATTTTTATAATATGTATGATATTAATATTGGAAATAAGGGGGTAATAACACCATTAAAATACGATTTATATAATAGAAATTTTTTTTATGTAGTTAAAGGGAACGTAAAAATTAATTTAATACCGCCAAAATTCAGTAATAATTTATATGAAATAAAAGATTATGAAAATTATGAGTTTATTTCTCCTATAAATCCTTGGAATTTGGAAGAAAAATATAAAAATGATTTTGCAAAAATTAAAACTTTGGAAATAAATTTAAAAGAGGGAGATGTGTTATTTATACCATCGTATTGGTGGTATAGTTTCAATTATATTGATAATTCAGTTTTAACAAGATTTAAATACACAACATATATGAGTTCATTATCTACATTACCTCAAAATGTATTACATTATATACAATTACAAAATATTAAATATACTATTATAAATAATAAAAAAAAATTAGATGAAAAAGATAATAATGATGAAGAAATTAAGGTAATTGATAATATAGTAAATAATGATGAAGAAATTACATCACTTGATAATAATGATGAAAATTAAAGTAGAATTATACGCAATAGTAAAGACCCAACAAACTGAAATACAAGAATTAAAAGAACTTATATCAAACATTAGTAATTAATTTGTGTAGGATTTATAATTGTGAAACGCGAGTAGATTTTTTTTTTCTATTAAAAATATGTGACGGATAAAAAAACCATATAATTCCTACTATTATAAACGAAGGAACAATTAAACATATTAATAATTCAATCATTATTATATTAATATTTAAAAAATTTTTAAATTAAGGTATAATTGATGTAATATCAGGGTCGTTTAATATTACATTATTATTTAATATTTTAGTAATATTGTTGTTTGTGTGGTGATTTAATTCTACAATATAAACAGGTGCTACCGGACTTTGAAATGTAAAAATAAAATTTAACATATATTTTACAATATTACTATTTACAATAATAATACTTTTTTGTAAATATTGTTTTGGTTCTTTTTTGAGTTTTGAAATAAATTGGCTCATTTGAATAGAATATGATAACGGCATTAGTCCAACATTTTTAGTATTAAAAATAAAAATGAAGTTTTTTTTTAATTTATAAAGTCGTTGCCATTCTTCAATAAATTTATTAAAATACATTTCATTAATTTCGTTATAGAACATAACTTTAATTATGGAATGACTATTATATAATGAATAATCAAAATCAGCAAACATATTATTTATTAACAATATATATTTTTAAATATAATAATGTTTAAAAATATAACACAAATATATTAATATTAAATATGAAATGGTTTTTATCATTTTTATTATTTAATGTGATAAAAAATAAAAATGTAAAAAAAACTATAACATCACATTTAAATAAAGAATCATTTGTAGGTTCTTGGGTTATTAATGAGAATAATAAAAATCAAATATTACATTTTAAACCGCAAGGAGTAATATATAAATCGGGTAAAAAAAAAAGTAATTATATAGGTTATTGGCATACAAATGAAAATATATTTAATTTTAATTTGCGTGATAATAATATTGAGAAGAAATATTATGGAAAAATATATAATAATACATTAAATATTAGTGGGCATGTTTGTGAAGGAATGTTTTCCCCATACTTTGTTAGTAATTTTACTATGAGACCTGTATTTGAACAGTTTCATAATATAACATTTGTAAATAATAGTGATAAGTTTGTTTATCTTAATCATAATAATGTAACAGGAAAATGGTTATTAGAAAATACACATACAAATAAAATATATATATTGGAATTGCATTTAAATAATACGTGGAATAGTATTAATTTTGATTATACATATAATAAATTATCTGGAAAATGGAATTTGTTTAATGAAACAACTCAAATAAATACTAATAGTGCAATAAAATCTAATAATGGTAAATATATTTGGTTAGATATTAATAAGACAAAGAATCAATCTTATGTAATATATGATATAATATTTTTGGGTAAAATTATACAATTAGGTAATGTATATTGTAATAAAAAAAAAGTTATTATTTCTTCAAAAATAAATGGTTCGGTAGTTTATGGATTTGATATGGAACCAGAAATAAGTGAAAAATTTTATATGAAAAGGTGGTTTAATAATTAATATTTTATTTTGAATATTTTACAATACGATTACAATCGTAATCAGGACTACCCATTTTAAAATTAAATAATATTTCAAATTCTATTTTTCTATATTTTTTATATGGTTTATAATAATCAAAATTATTATCCGAATAGTGATAAACAATAATAGGTTTTCCAGACATATTATCGAATAGAACCAGTTCTCTCCATTCTAATGGTTCTTCTTCAGAAATATTATTAACTATTTCCATTAATATATAATACTAAATTACTATTTAATTATATTTACAAACACGAATAAATATCTATACTGCAACAAAAAGGTATATTTTTTGTTTTTATATAATTACTACATGTATGTTTTTTACATAAACCTTCAACAGCATTAAATTTTGTTGTAAGATAATTTTTTGTTAATGATTCTAAACACATAGTTTTATTATTTATGGTAATTAATTTATAAAATGTTGAAGTAGTTGTATTAAAAAGTAATGAAATTAATAATAATACAAAATTAACTTTCATAATGTTATAAAAATATATATTATATTAATATTATTTTATAACTATAATGTAGCATAATATTGTTATTAAATATATTAAAGACATTATTATTATTATTATATTATGAGTATAGAAGGAGAATCAATAGGAATAGATTTGGGTACAACATATTCATGTGTTGGTATATGGCAAAATGATAGAGTAGAGATTATAGCAAATGATCAAGGTAATCGTACTACTCCATCATATGTTGCTTTTAATGATAAAGAACGATTAATTGGTGATGCCGCGAAAAATCAGGTATCCATTAATCCACATAATACGGTTTTTGATGCAAAGCGATTAATAGGAAGAAAAGTAACAGATGATTCTGTTAAATCTGATATGAAACATTGGCCATTTAAATTGGAAGGCGATAGTGATGATAAACCATTGATTAAAGTAGATTATAAAGAAGAAGAAAAAACTTTTACTCCTGAGGAGATTTCTTCAATGGTTTTAATTAAAATGAAAGAGATCGCAGAAGCATATTTGGGTAAAGATGTAAAGAATGCTGTAATTACAGTTCCTGCTTATTTTAATGATGCACAGCGTCAGGCAACAAAAGATGCTGGTGCTATTGCCGGTTTAAATATTTTGCGAATTATAAATGAACCTACTGCTGCTGCTATTGCTTATGGTTTAGATAAGAGAAATGATGGTGATGAGAAAAATATTCTAATTTTTGATCTTGGTGGCGGAACATTTGATGTATCATTGTTAACGATAGAAGAAGGAATATTTGAAGTAAAAGCGACGGCAGGTGATACTCATTTGGGTGGAGAGGATTTTGATAATAGATTAGTTACCTTTTTTTCTACAGAGTTTAAAAGGAAATTTAAAAAAGATATAACCAGCAACGAAAGAGCACTTCGTCGTTTGCGAACTGCTTGTGAACGTGCAAAGAGAACTTTATCGTCATCTACACAGGCACATTTAGAAATAGATTCTCTATTTGATGGAACGGATTTTAATTCAACTATTACAAGGGCTCGTTTTGAGGATATGAATATGGATTATTTCAAGAAATGTATGGAACCGGTTGAAAAAGTTTTGCGCGATTCAAAAATATCTAAATCACAGGTTCACGAAATTGTTTTAGTTGGTGGTTCTACGCGAATTCCAAAAGTTCAAAGCATGCTGTCTGATTTTTTTGGAGGTAAGGAATTATGTAAATCTATAAATCCGGATGAAGCAGTAGCTTATGGTGCCACTGTTCAGGCAGCTATTTTAAGTGGAAATAATGAATCAGAAAAGTTACAGGATGTTTTATTGTTAGATGTAGCACCTTTATCATTGGGTCTTGAAACAGCAGGTGGTGTTATGACACCATTAATTAAGAGAAATACGTCAATTCCAGCAAAGAAAAGTCAAACATTTTCTACATATGCAGACAATCAACCGGGTGTTTTGATTCAGGTATATGAAGGTGAACGAGCACAAACAAAGGATTGTAATTTGTTAGGTAAATTTACGTTGGAGGGTATACCACCAATGCCAAGAGGACAACCACAAATTGATGTATCTTTTGATGTTGATGCAAATGGTATATTGAATGTAAGTGCTCTGGAGAAATCTACAGGTAAAGAGCAAAAAATTACAATTACAAATGACAAGGGCAGACTAAGTCAGGAGGATATAGAAAAAATGGTAGCAGATGCCGAAAAATACAAAGATGATGATGAAAAAATAAAAATGTTAATTGATGCAAAAAATAAATTAGAAAATTATGTTTATTCTATGGAAAGTGTTGTTAATGATGAAAAAATTACATTAGAAGATGAAGATAAGAATAAGGTTACAGAAAAAATAGAAGAAATAAAGACATGGTTGTATACAAATTCTGATAATATTACAGAATATGAGGATAAACAAAAAGAATTAGAGGAATTAGTAAATCCTATTATGCAAAAAATGGGTGGGGGTAATCAAGCATCTGGTGAAAATAATATGCCTATGCCAGAGGTTCCAGTTAATGAACCAGATGATGGTCCGGGTATTGAGGAAATAGATTAAATAATAAAATGTAGTCTTATTGAATTTCATTATTTGAATATAGACATTTACGTATACATTCACATGTAAATATAATAATTATAAATCCAATAATAAATATCATTACAAACATAAAAGCATTCATATCATTTAAAAATTTATCATGTATAAGTAACATTGTAAGAGCACCTATACACCATATGAAAATTATTATACCAATACATTTAAAACATTGCTCTACATAGTATAATATTTTTTTAATTATATTTTTTATTAATAAATAATAATAATCATTATTAACATTAACATTATCATTATTAACATTATCATTATTAACATTATCATTATTAACATTATCATTATTAACATTATTAACATTATCATTATTAACATTATCATTATTAACATTATTAACATTATCATTATTAAAATTATCATTATTAAAATTATCATTATCATCAGTATTATTTTTTATATATTTTGTAATACATATATTTTTAGGTTTTTCTGGTGTAGTTTGTTTATTAAACCATTCATCATCAGAGCGACATACAGGGCATTTAGATAATTGTCCATTTTCTAACATATTTAATTCGCACGTTTCACAAATAATAGTATTGATACATATATTGCACTTAATATAGCTTATATTCTTATTTAGTTTTTCCATACATATACAACAATTATTGCTGTTTTCATTGTAAATTTTTTTATTAAATAAAAATTTCATGTTTCATATTAAAATTTAAAAGTATAATATCTAATTAAAATAAATCAATTTTATATTATATATAATTAAAGAACTACTTCAACACTAATGCTAGAACTATTGTTTATTTCATTTTAGAATATGAAAGTAAACAAAAATAACCGGAGGAGATAGTTCAACCAATGATGGAAAAGATGGGCGTGGTTTGGTAATCTAGAAGATATAGAGAAACCACCCGCGGATATTGATATAAATGATTCTATAAATGAACCGAGAATAGAATACATCAAATAAATGTATAAATTGAAGAAGAATTTATTATAAATAATTGATGAAAAAAAAGTATTGAAAACACGATAATGTCGTGTTCAGATAAAATGCATAGCAAAAAACTGGATATCGTTGCAGATGTTGATGAACCAAAAAAAAAATCAAAGAGGCGTAAAAAAATAATAATTAAAGATATGAAACAGGAAATAAATAAAAAGAAGGATAGTAAAAAATCGGATATCGTTGTAGATGTTGATAAACCAAAAAAAAAATCAAAGAGGCGTAAAAAAATAATAATTATTTCTAACGAGGATAATAAAATTAAAGATATGAAACAGGAAATAAATAAAAAGAGGAAGGAGTTGGAAGAATTAACAATGTGTTTAAAAAAAAAACAGGTTTTTGTTGATAAAAAAAAAAATAAAAAATTTACCAACCGGGTTCAAAATTTACCAGATGTATTAATTTCGATTATTTTTAGATATGCAATTAGTCCTCATGCTTCTAAAAAAGAAATAGTAGATGTTTACAATGAACGCGAAAAACTACGAATCCAATGGGAAAGATGGGAACAATTACCACATCCTAGACAGCCACATTTTGAAACATTTGAAGCCGATCAAGAATATATGAATATTCATCCCGGAATTGATATATATGAAATTCAACGAGAGGTTTCTAATAAAAATGACCCATGTAGTATGACATATATGCCACGCGAATGTATATATAATGGAAATATTCTAATGGGGAGAGTAAAAATAAGTGTAGGATTTAGTAGAGATACACGCGTTGAAGATGTCAACACGTTAAGATGGGACTCTTTAAATGGGTGTGCGATTCGTAATTGCCAAAATGTTGATATAGAAACGTATTATTCAAAAACAACTTGGAGGGGAAATAACGAAACAGGTACATATAAGCAGCAAAAAAAAAAGAAATCAAATTTCTGGGTTTATGGTTGGGGACCAATTAGGATTGATAATATTAAAACAAGAGATGATGGAATTATATCAATTTCTTTTATAGACGATTTATGGTATCCTTCACGGAGAAATTTGTTAAACGAACTTAAATATATTAACGATTATGGTGTTAAATTTACTAAAATACAAAAGCTGTTAGAAAAAAATGGATTTGACGTTTCAAAGTTTGAGTCAAGATATGAATGTTATTGTAAGTTAATTGCTAGTTAATTTAAGATAAATATGTAAAAAAAGAAAAATATTGATAAAATCTGAGTTTTAAATTTACAAAAATATAAAAAAATAAAAATTTTTTTTATTAAAAAATTGAAATCGTTTATAAAAATCAAATCTGTTATAAAATATAAACTCTATAATAAAAATATTATGAATAATCAATATGATGAAGCGCGACAGTGGTATGACGATAATTGGCCATTTTGTATTCGTTTAGATATAGATTGGACTTGTCGTGGATATGATTATCCTGAATATGTCGTGGAATGGATTAAGAATGACCAAACAAACTGGAAAAAAATAAATAATGATAAAGGTGGAACATATGAGTATTTTTCCAGGATTAATAATAAATAAAATTAATATGTACATATTCTATTAATACAATAATGACCGCAACAAAATAATATTATTCCTGGAAATAATGGTATAATAAATGTTAACACGTTTAAATGATGTATATAATCGCTGTATATTAATGTTATAACAGAAATACCAAAACACCATAATAACACTGTTGCCCATAAAAATTTACAACAGCAAGATAATTTTTTAAATAAACGATTACATTTATTACATTTATTGAATTTACCTTTTTTTATTTTTTTAGTAGGTTTTTTATACCATTCTTCCGAACGACATACGGGACAATTTAATAATTGTCCATTTTCTAACATAGATAAAGAGCATGTATAACAAATATATGTGTTAACACAAATATTGCATTTTATATTATTTATATTTTTTTTTATATTATTCATACAAATACAACAATCATTTGTAGTATTTTTTGTAATTATTATCATATTTTCATATTATTGTTTATATTTAAATTTAATAAAAATCAATTTTAATATAAATAAATTTATATAATTTCGTTTATATTAATACTTTCTTGCATTGATCTCTCTTTTTTACAATTACATTTACACTTAAATATTGTATCCTTAACACATATTAAACTGATTAGAGATAGAGGAATTATAAATATACTAACTCCAACAAGATAGCTGATTAAAATTTCTAAAATAAGTTTATGTTCTTTATTTACATGTAAATCTATTTTAATAGTATCAAAGATAATCATTCTTCCTATTTGAATAATAAACATACTTATTAAAATATGTATCATAATAAATAATGGATTGCAGCAACATTCAGCAATAATATCGTCACATTTTTCTTTAAGTAGTTCGTATATATTTTTGTTTAAAATTATTATTATTAAAGAACCTATTACTAATGCTATACCTGAAGCAATTGATATAGTAATTATAATAAGAGAATTTAATTTATCATTATTAGAATAATTTGTATGTAGTTCACATAATATAAATGTGAATCCATAACCAAAACTTGTTGATATAGTTAAACAAAATCCAGTAAGCATAAATTCTCCACAAGTTATACAACTATTATTATTACAATATTTATTTATTTTAACACAACCTATCAATAACCCCCAAAATCCTACGACCAAAATAAAACCCCCAACTAGTGATATCATAAGAATACATAAAATTTGATAATCTTCCGGAACATTTAATTTAACTTCTGATAATCCAAATATCGTTACCCAACCAAGAAAGGTTAATAAACTTATTAGTGAAATACTACAACAAATATTCCTTATTGCTTTACAATAATTTTCTTCATGTTGTTGTAATACATTAGAAATCGTATCTTCTTCGTCGCTACTAATGTAAGTTTCATCTAATGAAGTTCCAATTACTTTTTTTTGTTTATCAATTAAAATTTGTAGTTGTTTTTTGTTATTATACCAGTGTTCTTGTCTACAAACAGAGCAGGTAATATATTTATTCTCTTCAATTAATTTAGTTATACAAGTTTCACAATATTTACCATCTTTACAATGGTTACATTCTGTGTAAAAATCTTTATTTTCTAAACAGATACAGCACTTTGACTGAGAGAAAGACATAGTTTTTTTATGTGTAATAAAAAACTTATAAAATGATTTTCAATTTAGTAATAAAATTGATTAAATAATTAAAATATATATTATTTTAAAAATGTCGTTATTTATACCTGACGACCGAAATTATTTAAAATGGAAGTTAGAACCTAATATAGAATTAGAAGAATTTGATCCAATTCAGAAAAAAATGTTAGTGAACGATGAAATTACAATAGATAATGTTAATTATAAATCAAATTATAGAAGTATGCAATCTATACCAGGAGTATTAGTATTTAATGGTAATACATATGGACGTAAGAATAATCGCATTTTATATAAATGTATTCCAAATGATAATAAATTGCCAATATTTTTGGTTCCGTATACTCAGAAAGAAAGTAATTTTAATAAAATAAAGTTAAATAAATATGTATTATTTAAGTTTGATAATTGGGATGAGAAACATCCGTATGGAATAATTACTAATACATTGGGGGATGTTAATGATATGAATATATTTTATGATTATCAATTATATTGTAAAAATCTTCATTATTCAATACAAAAATTAAATAAAAATGTGAAAATGAAGTTAAATAAATTAAATAATGAAGATGGAATTTATAAAAAAATTAATGATAATTATAATATTGAAAATAGAGAGAACTTAAATGTTTTTACAATTGATCCAAAAGAAACAACAGATTACGACGATGCTTTTGGTTTAAAAAAAATAAATGAACGTGAATGTATTGTTAGTATATATATTTCTAATGTACCTTTAATATTGAGTATTTTAGAATTATGGGATAATTTATCACAAAGAGTTTCTACAATTTATTTACCGAATAAAAAGATTCCGATGATACCAAATATTTTAAGTGATAATATTTGTAGTCTTATAGAAAATAAAAAAAGATTTGTTTTAGCATTGGATATTCATATTAATGATAAAAGTATTTTAACTGAAATACATTATAAAGTATGTTCAATAATCGTAAAAAAAAATTATGTTTATGAAGATAATAAATTATTAAGAAAACAAGAATATAAAAATTTATTAGATGTATCACAAAAATTAAATTTAGAGAGAAAATATAAAGAACATATTATTGATAGTCATGATGTTGTAGAATTTTATATGATTTTAATGAATCATGAAATAGGAATGATTTTAAATAATAATAAAATGGGAATCTTTAGAAATGTTATTCATGATAATACTTCTATTATTGATACATTAGTAAATGATGAATTATTTAAAGTATTAAATGTAATTTCTAATGTTAAGGGAAGTTATGAATTATATAATAATCAAAAGGGACACCAATTAATAGGCGAAGGTTTAACTGCTTATTCACAAGTAACATCACCAATACGTCGAATTGTTGATGTTATAAATATGATATATATTCAAACGTGTTTAAATATCATTACTTTTGATAATAATGTTTTTGATTTTATACAAATATGGATTGAAAATATAAATTTAATTAATAATGATATGAAAAAAATAAGAAAAATACAAAATGATTGTAGTTTAATAAGTAAATGTATTTTTGAAAATGAAAGTGCTGTTAATAATATATATGACGGGTATATTATTGAAATAAATATGAAAAATATGAAATATAAAAATAAGGTTTATATTCCATCTTTAAAATTAATGTCGTATGTTGAATGTAATGATAAAAAAGAATTATATAGTTATAGTAAGTTTACGCTACATATGTTTACTCATGAAGATACTTTAAAACGTAAAATACGTTTACAATATTTGTAGTATATTAGTTTTTATTATATAATTTTTTGTATTTATATATAATATATGAGCGAAGAAAGTAAAAATTTAGAAAACATCCCTGAAAGTGAAATTAATAATGAAGAAACACCCGCTAAACAGAAAGCAGAGGAAGAGGAAGCTGCAAGAGTAGCAGAAGAAGCGGCTGCCAAACAGAAAGCAGAGGAAGAGGAAGCTGCGAGAGTAGCAGAAGAAGCAGCTGCCAAACAGAAAGCAGAGGAAGAGGAAGCTGCGAGAGTAGCAGAAGAGGAAGAAGCGGCTGCCAAACAGAAAGCAGAGGAAGAGGAAGCTGCTA
>MDSW01134115.1_pt1 | contig 18305 bp, 15 predicted proteins | sample 811171 | NCBI WGS metagenome assembly MDSW01 (sample SAMN05326641, study PRJNA326480) | marine metagenome | isolation source: seawater | place: Atlantic Ocean: North West | collected 2012 | reverse complement strand
TTCCTAAATATAAATGTGTTCCAATTTAAAAAAATCTTAAGGGAAATTATTAATGAGTGAATTTTTTGATTCTGATATAGTCAAAGAAGGACTAGAAGAAATCCATGAATTACAATCAAGGATATACGGAAGTGCCTTCAAGTTTGGTACGATGAGTCGTGAAGACAAACTAGACCATATCGAAAAACTTACAGAATTATTGGAAAAGCAAAGATTAATGTATACACGCATTAGTCTGTCAAAAGATCCAGAAGCAATCGTGTTAAAGGAGCACTTAGAACAATCAGTAAAACTTCTTGGTTTTCCAGAAGGAACTGATATGTCCTTATTATTTTCTGGAATGTCAACTACTATTGACAATCTTAAGACACAGCTTGACCTTTAAGAATTTATCTGTTATAATCCAACTATCCAAAGTATCCAATTTATCCGAGGTATCCAAATGTCTTTTAAAGACCTAAAAAAACAGTCTAAACTTGGCTCACTTACTGCAAAGTTAGTAAAAGAAGTCGAGAAGATGAACAACACAGGCGGTAACGCAGATGACCGCATATGGAAATTAGATGTAGATAAAGGTGGTAACGGCTATGCTGTTATTCGTTTTCTACCCGCACCTGAAAACGAAGACCTACCTTTCGTTAAACTATATTCTCACGCATTCCAAGGACCTGGTGGGTGGTATATTGAGAACTCTCTTACCACACTAGGACAGAAAGACCCTGTTTCTGAGTATAACTCTTTACTCTGGAATAATGGCACTGATCTTGGAAAAGAAACTGCACGAAAGCAGAAGCGTAAGTTGACATATGTTTCTAATGTCTATGTGGTTAAAGATCCCGCAAATCCTGAGAACGAAGGTAAAGTATTCTTATTCAAGTATGGTAAGAAAATCTTTGACAAACTAACTGCAGCAATGCAACCTGAGTTTGAGGATGAGGAAGCAATCGATCCATTTGATTTCTGGCAAGGTGCTAACTTTAAGTTAAAAGCGAAAAATGTAGCAGGTTACAGAAACTATGATAGTTCTGAGTTTGCTGCTGTAAGTCCATTACTTAATGATGATGATGCTCTTGAGTCATTGTGGAAGAAGCAATTCTCTCTCGCTGAGTTAGTTGCAGGAGACCAGTTCAAGACTTATGAAGAGTTGAAGACTCGTTTAGATTATGTTCTTGGCAACAAGAAAACAGCAACTCCAGAATATGAAGTTGTTGATGAAGATAATGACCGTGGTGCTGCAGAGGAATTAGTTACCGCTGCTGTATCAACAACACCGTCCTCAGTCAATGAAGATGATGACGATGCATTATCGTACTTCCAAAAACTAGCGGAAGAATAATTACATGGGGGTCAATCGACCCCCTTATTATTTTTTATCATGATACAAAAGGGTTGATGAATATAAATAATTAAAAAGATATGTCATATTTTAATAATTTACCAAATATATTATATCAGTCTCCATTACCAGACAGATCTTCAACTAGTGATATAATAGAAATTAAAAATATTTTTCGTAGATCTAAATTATATGATTATCTGAAAGATAATGCCACATTATTCAATAAGTATGTTATTGAAGATGGTGATAGACCTGACACAATTGCAGATGATGTATATGGTAGTTCACGGTATGATTTTGTTGTAATATTAACTGCAGGTATAGTAAACATTCATGATGAATGGCCACTACAAGATTATCAAATGTATGACCTTGCATTAAGTAAATATGGTTCAGAAGCAAAAATGAATGAGATTCATCATTATGAAACATATGAAATAAAAGATAGTCAAGGTCGTCAAATATTACCACCAAATTTAATTGTTGATAGTACCTTTAAGATTGATGGAAGTTCGATCAGATATGGAACAGATAGATTTAATCTTATTTCTCAAGCAGGTAATACACAATTAGATGATAAAAATGAATATACTGTAACTACAGATAATATTGCAAGACCTATCACTAACTTTGAATTCGAGATTTCTATTAATGAAGAGAAAAGAGAAATAGATTTATTAAGACGATCATATTTACAAACATTTCTTAGTGATTTACAGGATGTTTTAAGATATAGTAGAAGTTCGCATTATATCAGTGGACAATTAGCATCTACCGAAATAACTAATTTAACGTCATAAAATATTAAATTCGTAAATGATTACGACTTCATGATGTAACAAAGTGCATAATATGGTGGTAAGTTTGCATTTGTTGCAGAGGAACCTTGAGCATTTGTTCCTCTATCACTTGGATTACCAGTATTACCACTAATACTGATAGTTGCATTTTCTGATTGATAATAACCAGTAACACCTTCATCCGATTGATCTTGAATTCCATTATTAGATTCATCTGCGTCAGAACCCGTCTGTACAGATTTAAAATTGTGATTATGAGTATTAGATCCACTAAATGAGTGAGTATGATTATTAATAGTATGACTGTGACTTACAAGAGTTGCATTTGCACTACCACCTGTGTTACCAACACCGTAACCACTACCAGCACCAACAATAAAACGATTTCTTAAATCAGGTGTCCCATTAGAACCATTACATAAGTACCAACCTGATGGTATTGCATTTGATGCACCAGACCATATGATAATACCACCACTTGGAACTGAGGAACCAGCACCTCCTGTTGGTCCAGTTGGACCTGTTGGTCCAGGTCCACCAGTGTTTCCAGTTGGACCTGTTGGTCCTGGTGGACCTGTGGGTCCAGTTGGACCAGTGCCACCATCGTTTCCATCAGCACCTGCTGGACCTGTTGGACCTGTTGGTCCAGTATTTCCAGTTGAACCTGGTGAACCTGTTGGACCTGTTCCACCAGTTGGACCTGGCGAACCTGTTGGACCAGTTGGACCAGTTGGACCTGTAGAACCTGTGTTACCTTTTGTTCCATCTGCACCTGGTGGTCCTGCAGCACCTGGTGAACCAGTTCCACCAGTGTTTCCAGTTTGACCTATTTCACCTTTTTGACCTTTTTCTCCTTTTTGTCCTTTAGTAGAATTATCTGCTCCAGTAGCACCTTTTTGACCTTTAGTAGAATTGTCTTCTCCTTTTATTCCTTTTTGACCTTTTTCTCCCTTATCTCCTTTACCTGCATTAGTACCATCAATACCTTTTTGCCCTTTTTCTCCTTTAGTTGCTTGTGGTGATGTTGCAGAGACCCATTGAGACGTACTTCCATCATTATAATAAACATATAAATCACCTTCATCACTGTCCCACCATAAATCTCCAACACTTGCTGAACTAGGTGCAGTTGTTCCAATTTCAACATTAGAACCGATGGTGCTTGCATCAGTAAATTCTACACCATCTTCGTTTCCAGTAACTGTAAGAACTTTATTAGCTGCAGATGAATAACTTGAAGGTGTATCATTTAAATCGGTAAAATTTGTTGAACCAAGTGATCCTGTCGCACCTTTTTCACCCTTATTTCCTTCACCCTTCTGACCTTTGGTAGAATTATCTTCACCTTTTTGCCCCTTATCACCTTCTCCTTTTTGACCCTTATTTCCTTTTTGACCCTTATTTCCTTTACCTGCATTAGTACCATCTATGCCTTTTTGTCCCTTTTCACCCTTTACACCTTTTTGTCCTTTATCTCCTTTATCTCCCTTTGTACCCTCACCCTTTTCTCCCTTTGATCCTAATTGAGTTAATTTTTTCCAAACGGTTCCATTCCACTTCCATGATATACCGTTATCAGTATATACATCATTTACACTTGGATTATTTGGAAAATCAAAAATCGCCATTAAAAACCTACACCCAATGAATCATTTGCACTGAATTCTTCGTAATCCTCTTGATAAATTGGATTGAGTTCTTTGAATGTTAAATTCATCTGAATACTCACGGGAGTACCATCAGCATATGAAGCGAAAGTACCAGAATTCGTATAGTTTACAGTCATACCAGTTAATGCACAATGCTTAAAACTATTTAAGAATGGATGATCCTTTCCATTATGTAGGTATCTCAAATGGAAAACATCTGGTGCCTTTAGAAATATTCCCCCTGTACCTGTATCATTTGACTTCTTTTTAGCAGCCATTGAACTTTTGAATGCACGAATTATGTGTTTCACTCTCATTGCTTCTTTTTGATTTCTTGGTGAAAAAGTTATAGAGAAAGGAAAAGATCTTAAATTAACACCATCGAATAGCAATTCTAAGTTACTGTTTAATATTTCACCAGTCATTCTTCCAAGTGCTTGGTTGGGTCTTATTTGTCCACCTAAATTATCTATCGCTTTTCCTGCTATGATAGTTGATAAACTATTTCTTAGTTCTGGTGTCAAACTAGAACTTTCATCAAGCATACCGTCTGTAACCATACTCCTTATTTGTTGAAATGTAGCAAGTGGTCTATTAAAAAGTCCTTGCGTAACTGCCAAACCAGCTAATTGTAATATATTCATTGTATTATCACCCCAAGTTACAGTATTGGAATCATTAACATCTTGAGGAATTGGCAATTCAACATAATAGAGAGAGTTTGTGCGACTTATTCTATCACTTGCTCCCAAATTTCTCATTCTTACATTCGTTGGATATAGAACGTCTTCAAATCCTTCTTCATTGTTTTGTTCATTCTTAAATGTACGAATTGGATCACCTGTTACTTGTGGCACTCCATACTCATCAACAAAATCTTTCTTTGCATATATCTTCTTAACATTACTCACTATTTCATTTCTAGGAGGTAGATATTCAAAGCATTTAATCAGCAGTCTTGAACCATTATTTTCATTGGCATTCACTGCAACAGGATATGACAACGCTTTTGGATGTGGTAATTTTCTTTTACCAGCAGTTTTTTTTACGTTTCCTAATAGTTTATTTCTACCGACACCACTTTTTATTTGTAATTCTCTATTTTCGCCAGGATCAACCCGCCAAGTTCCTTGTGTCATTATCGACTTTATAATTTATCAACTATTTAGTCGTATTCTGCCAAATGGAATTGTTCGCAGATCTCTTAATTCCATTTCATCGACTTTATATAAACCTCCTACAACTTCTGGAAATGTATATTGCCTCATCTCACCCCAGTGAAAATTAAGTCCCTTGAATCCCCATTGAAAAACATCTGTCACTGCAACAAGAGGATGTGCATCATATCTTATATTAGGAGTTTTTGGTTGATATACAAAAACATAGTAATTACCTGCCTCTGGAATATTACTTCCTTCAGTTAATACATCTAATATTTCCTGTGCCAAATCATCAGGGTTTTCATTCCCGATAAGATTTTTCATTATGGGGTCGATGCGACTCATATTCCTAACTCTTTTTCTGTAACTACCTTGAACTCCCACTGACGGTCAGCACAGAACTCCCGTGCCATCTTCCATTTCGCTTGGTTTTTTGCATATTCATATGCTTCACGAATGTATCCTTTTGTTTGTCTTTTTGGTTTCACTGGAGGTTTGGTTTGTTTTGCAGGTTTTACCTCAATCACATACCTTTTTATTTTTCCACCTCTTTCCTTGACTTTCATATAGAAGTCAGGAAAGTATCTATGAACTCGATTATCAACTGGTGAACGATATGGTATCGCTATTTCTTCACTTGCCCATTCTAATATATTATCATTTTTATCACAATAAACCATGAATTTTCTCTCCCAGAGTGATCTATAAATTATATTAGTTGGATCACCTTTATACTTTCTGGGATAGGAGGGGTGGTATTTTCCCTTATAAGACATCTAAATACATATGATATGTAATTTTATTTAGAGTGCCAGCACCAAGACCAAGACCGATATCGGATATATTACCAAGATTTCAGAATGTAGCACAGTCTTCACATTATATTGTGAAATTTGCTTTGCCTTACAGTCAAACTGCAAATGGTTTACGTTCTTTCTTAAGAAGAAAGGGTGTGAATGATCGTTTTGTAGGTGAGGATGCAGGACTTTTATGCAGTGATGCAGTTCTACCAGGTAGTGCATTAGCATCTATAGATACTCGTGGAGATTTTCAAGGAGTTGTTGAAAGATTTGCACATACACGTAATTTTACACAAATACAATTAGAATTCTATGTTGATAATGAATATAAATCAATGAAGTTTTTAGAGCATTGGATGGAGTATATTACAGGTGCAAATACTGATTTAACAAGCGATGCTTATCATTTTACATTAAATTATCCAGAAACTTATAAATCAAATGAAACTAAAATTGTTAAATTTGAGAGAGATTACAATAGATTTCTAGAATATCGTTTTATCGGATTATTTCCTTTAGCATTAAATTCGACAAGAGTATCATATCAGGGTTCTACCGTATTAAAAGCATCAGCATCATTCAGTTTTGACAGATACATTTGTGGTGAGTCATCATCACTTGCAAGAGACTTAAAGAGAGCATTTAACGAAATATTTAATTTAGGTAATAATGTAAAAGATGGTGGTAGTGTTGCTAATAATGAAAATTTAATAAATTCAGGTGCATATGGACCTTTAACAGGAAATATATTAAATAATGGGGGACCTGCGAATGGACAATATGGTGGCACAAATAATGGGGGTAATAATGATGCAAGATTTGGAGCTGTAGTATCAGAATATCAGAGATAGTATTAAAAAACCTCTATAAATAATCACACTGAAGTGCTTAGAATATTATGCCTTTACCAACGATTTCAACACCAACCTATGAGTTGGTGCTTCCTTCGTCTAATCGAAAGATAAAATATAGACCTTTTCTTGTGAAAGAAGAGAAGATTTTAATTATAGCTTTAGAGTCTCAAGATCAAAAACAAATTGCGACTGCTGTAAAAAGTATTTTATCAACGTGTATTCTGACAAAGGGAATTAAAGTTGAAAAATTATCGACTTTTGATATTGAATACTTATTTTTAAATGTACGTGGCAAATCTGTTGGAGAGCAGATTGAAGTCATGGTAACTTGTCCTGATGATGAAAAAACTCAAGTTCCTATGTCAATTAACATTGATTCTATAAAGGTTCAAAGGAGTGATGGACATTCAACAGACATAAAATTAGATGATACTTATACTCTAAAAATGAGATATCCATCATTAAACGAGTTTATTAAATCTAATTTTGCTGCTGGTGATATTAATGTAAATGATACTTTTGATTTGATTGCATCTTGTATTGACCAGATTTATTCAGATGAAGAATCATGGACACAAGAGGATTGTACAAGCAAAGAATTAGTTGAATTTTTAGATTCATTAAATTCTTCTCAATTTAAAGAGATAGAAAAATTCTTTGATACAATGCCAAAATTATCTCATAAAGTAAAAGTTACAAATCCAAATACACAAGTTGAAAGTGAAATAACAATAGAGGGGCTGCAGAGTTTTTTCGGATAAGTATGGCACATGAGGATTTAGTGTCATACTATAAATTAAACTTTGCTTTGATGCAGCACCATAAATATAGTTTAACAGAGCTTGAAAATATGATACCGTGGGAAAGAGAAATTTATGTTTCACTTCTCCAACAATACATTGAAGAGGAAAATCTAAAAGCACAACAAGAACGAAATGGATGAGTTCGGTTCACCACTTACAGGAGGAATAAGAGCAGTAAGGAGAAATATTTCTTCTAGTTTTTTTGGTGCACCACAAAATTCTCAGCCAGATTCTATAACAACTGAATTGCTACAGGAGCAATCTTTAAAACTTTCATTAGTTTCTGGTCAACTACAAAATATTTCAAGACAAGTTGCAGTTTTAGATTTTAATTTAAAGAGTGTTAGAGAAAATATAGCATTAGGCGATCAACTTGAAAGACAGAGAGAAGCAGAAAAATTAAAAAGAGAAAGAATATTAGCAGAGCAGGGATTAAGAGAAGGAAAAGAAAGTGCTCTTGAACAGAAAATACAATCTGCGTTAGTATTTCCTTTGCAAAGAATTGGTCTTAAGACACAGAATATATTGGGTCAATTAGGAAAATATCTTCTTACTTTAGCTGGTGGTTGGTTGACGTTAAATGGGTTTGACTTGCTTCAATCAATGGCAGAGGGAAATATTGATAAAATTAATAAATTAAAAACTAAATTTTTAACAGGATTAACTGTAATACTTGGTTCGTTAACTGCAATTTCAATAGGCATGAAAAAAACATTGGCTATATTGTCAGTTTTCGGTGGTAATGTAGCTAGAATGGCATTTGGTGGACTGTTTAGATCATCTCTTTTTGGTGTTAAACTTTTATTAGCAGGATTAGTTAGAAAGGCAGCGGGGTTAGGTAATCTAACTGGTGGTGGAGGACTTCTTGAAGCATTAGCAGAATTAGCAGCGAATATAGTGATAATCAGAATTTTTGGTGGTGGCGGTGGAAAAGTAAAAAATCTGATAAAAGGTGGTAAAGGATTTACTCAGATTAAACCTGATAGTTTCACAAGAGGGGGTATCAAACCAACACCCATTACAACAGGTACGGGTGCGAATAAACAAATCAAAAAAATAAAAAAAGTATTCAGTAAACCACAAGTAACTGGTGATGTTCCTCAAATTCAAAAAACACCACAACCACAAACACAACCATTGAATAAACTAGGTAATAATGTTGGTAATGATGTTGGTGCTAAGCTTCGTCGATCATATCCAAAAGGATTTAAATATAAAATTAACAATCCATCATTTTTAGAACGTGCAAGAAGTGGAGCAGTAGGTTTATTTAATAGAGGTAAAAATTTAGTTGATGATGGAATAAAAACAATTACTTCACCTGCTGGTAAAGTTTTAACGAAAATAGGTGCAAAAACGGGAAGTAAAGGAGTTCTTAAAAGTGTATCAAAAAAAATCCCCCTCGCTGGTGCTGTTGCTGGTCTAGTATTTGGCATTGAACGTGCAATGGCAGGTGATGATTTAGGTGCTAGCCTTGAGATTTTATCTGGTCTTCTTGGTGCTACTGGTTTTGGTATAAAAGGAAGTATTGGTATTGATGCATTCTTGATTGGTAGGGATTTAAGTAAAGCGGGTGAGAAAACTGATGATATGTCAGAAGAAACTTATAAGATACCTGAAGATGGAGTAGGTGATTTGATACCTGTAAATCCCATAAAAACAGATGATGAGAGAATCAATAAGATATCGAATTTTACTGAAGATAATATTGAAGTAATTATGTCTAATACCAATGATGGTGGTCAAGGTTCAGCTTCTTTACCAATGGCAGAACCTACAGAAACTTATCTCCCAGATATAAGTTTTGATAAACAAAATCCTCATGCACTCTCTACATCAGCAATATTAGGAATCGGAGATTGATATGAGCATAAAATTACGTAGAAATTCATTAAGAAAATCATCGATAGGAATTGATTCAATTCGTGCATCAATCACTAATTTATCTGAGGGATTGGTTTCAATTGGAAAGCAGTCAAGTGAGTTATTGAAGGAAACAAGAAAGTCAAATTTATTAAAAAGTAAATTAATAAGTCAAGATGCAGAGTTTTTTAAGAAGAGAAGAGAAAACGTTTTAAGAAAACAAAGAGAAGATGAACTTGAAGCATCTACTGTTACGGGAGCTACAAAAAGACAAGGTAATGTAATACAAAAAAGTACAAGAGGATTTTTGGGAAGAATAATAGATTATTTAGCTACTCTAATTATAGGTTGGTCTTTATTAAATTTACCTTTGATCATAAATGCCTTTAAAACACTCTTTGGAATTATTGATAAAGTAGTTGGTGTTTTTACTGGTTTTATAGGGGGAATGAGATCATTCTTCGACGGGATAGGTGCAGGTGTCGATAGTTTTCTTTCATCTTTTAATAGATTCAATTTTCTTGAAGATGATAAAAACATAAAGGAAACCTTTGAAAATACTGAAAATAGTTTGGTAAAATTGAATCAAGATTTTACTGAATCTGTAAATTCATTTATTAATGATGAAGATTTGCAATCAGCAGAGAAAGTTGCAGAAGATTTAGAAATAACCGATACATCAGACGTAATTGCAGAAGATGCCTTTACTGTGCCCTTTGAATTAGAAAATGAAAGTGATGATGTTTCATCTGACGATAATCAGATTGAGGGTATATCAAATAATACTGAGGTAGAAGAAGAACAGGATACTGAGGTAGAAGAAGAACAGGATATTGAGAGAAGAAATATTGGTGGTCCTGTAGATGCGGAACAACCAGTTATAGTTGGCGATGCAGCAGGAATTGACAGTCGAAGTGCAGAATTATTTGTACCTAATGTAGATGGTAGAATTGTATCTAATAATGAATTAGAAGATATAGTAATGAATAATGAGAGGTTGAATGAGATTGATGATTTAATTTCAAGCACTGAGGATGATTCAGACCCTTCACCTAGATTATCACTTCCACCATTATCTAGTCCTAGAAAAATAAATTTACCGAAAGATGATTCATCGGAAATTAGAGGTGTAAAAACATCGAGAAGAGATACTGCTATAATGCCAATATCTAAAAGAAAAGAATTAAACTTTAAATCTCCTAAAAAAGTAAGAAGAGTCGTTATGATAAACAATCAAAAAAATATGAATGTAGAACAACCTTCTATGCCAAGTAATAAAACGTTGATTGTTAGGTCTAAACAATCAAATCAGAAAATCTTAGAAAAAATTCATTCTATACTATTATATTAGGTTTAACACATGGCAGCACAAGATAAAAGTTTAATCGAAAAATTTGAAATAACATCAAACAGTGGCAGAAAAGCTGATATAGCAAGAGGTGTGATAACTTTTAGTTATCATGAAAATGTTTTATCACCTATGATAACTGCAGAGGTGCTCATCTCTGATACTGGTAGTTCAATTCCAGACAAAGATGGTGATATGACATCAATTTACACTGGATTACCTATAACTGGTGGTGAAAGAGTAGATATTAAAATCCCTTCTACTGGTTTAGGTCCAGGATTGGAATTTACTAGAAAAAATGGAAATCAATTATATGTTACATCTATTACAAATGTTATGATTGAAGCAGAAAAAGAAGCGTTTGTACTCAATTTAGTTTCAAGAGAGGCAATAACTAATGAAACTCAGAGAGTGGGAAAAAAGTTTATCTCTTCTCAAAAAATATCAGATAGTGTAAAGAGTCTTATAAAAGAATCATTATTAAGTGAGAAGAATATTGATATTGATGATACTCAAAACACATATGGTTTTTATGGAAATATGAAAAAACCATTTTACTTACTTACTTGGTTGTCATCTAGATCAGTATCAGCATCTGTTGGAGGTAAAAGTTCAACTGCAGGATATTTTTTCTTTGAGACAAAAAACGGATACCATTTTAGATCCGTTGATAGTTTAATATCTGCAAATCCATATGAAACAGAATATAATTATACACCAGGCATTATTGATAGTCAAGATCCTCATAAAGACTTTAAGATATTAAAATCTACGTTAACAAGAAATCAGAAGTTAATTGAAAATTTACAAAGGGGTGCTTATTCTACTTATCGAATGTATTTTAATCCTGTGGATGCAACATTTACCTCTCAAGAACAAGGTACATTTAGAACATCTGATTATGCTGAAAAGATGGAAAATTTAGGTAAAGACTTTGAAATATCGCTACCTCCTGTCGATAAAACAAATAAATCTTTAGCAGATGCACCAAGTCGATTTATGACAGGTGTATTAGATTTTGGAATTACTGAAAAGAAGGATGAAAATTCGAGAAAGAAAAATGCTGATCCAATGGAACATCATTCACAAGCGATGATGAGATATAATACAATTTTTACACAAATACTTGATGTGACGATTCCTCTTAACACATCCCTTATAGCTGGTTCTCTTATCAAAATTAACTTTGCCAAGATTACGATTGACCAAGAAAAAGTAAGAGATGATGAACAAAGTGGTCTATATATGATTAAAGAGTTATGTCATCATTATGAAAGTAAAGGTTCTTTTACGAAGTTAAAATTATTAAGAGATACTACTGGGAAGAAAGATAAATGATTGAAAACCTTCTATTAAAAAGTAATTTTCTAGGAAAGGATGGATTCCGTTGGTGGATTGGACACATACCACCATCCACATCGTGGAAACTCCAAAAGAAACGTAAACCTGATGCTTGGGGTAATCGGGTAAAGGTTCGTATCATGGGATATCATCCCCAAAATACAGTCGAACTTAAAGATGAGGATTTACCTTGGGCAACTGTTATCTTACCAACAACAGCTGGTTCTGGTAAAGGTGGTAAAGGTAAACCAATTCGTATTCAACCTAGTGATGTTGTTATTGGGTTCTTTTTAGATGGTGATGATGCACAACAACCAGTTATCTTTGGTGTAATAGGTAATTCTCAATATTCTGTGAATAGAAATCCTGGTCCCTTCACTCCTTTCACTGGTTATACACCAGAAACAACACCTGGCGATAAGATAATAACAAAAAATGATGTTGGTGGTGCTAGTACTGATGCTGATAAACCAAAAGTATCTGTAGATCCTAATTTAGCGAATACTCTAACAAATCAAACAGGAAAAACATATCGTGCCATATCTGATGGGGTTGGTCAATGTGTAGCCTTTGCAGGAACTAATGCTAGAGCAGAAATACAAGGTAATCTAAAGAACGCAACTAAACAATATAAAAATCTTACAGGAGCAAATAAAAATAAGTTAGTACAAAATCTTTCTAAAAAATTAACAGGGGTAACTAATAGTTTTACTGGTGATTTGATGAAGAGTTCAATGACATCACTAATACCTAAATTAAACAATGGTTTAGATGTTTTATACAGCGATGTATTTGCAAAAACCCTTGCAGCAACAAAAAATACTGCCATAGCAAAAAAAGCAGGAACTGCTGCACAGGCAGCAATGTTAGGACCTGTCGCTGCTTTACAGAAAAAGGCACCTTGTGTTATGGAAGCGATTGGTAATTCAATGTTACCAGATGTAAGATCATTATTAACATCTTTCTTAGATAATGTTCAGAATCCTACATCTTGTATGAATGAGCAATTTATGGGTGCAATTTTTAATAAAATTATAACTGGTATTGGTAATCAACTTGCTCCTGAACTTGGTGGTGTGGGTAAGATTTTAGGAGGATTTGATTTAGTAAATAATTTAAGAGGTAAGGCAGAGGGATTGCTTGGAATACAAGAAGCGATCAAATGCGTTGCACCTAGTACAGCAAATGTAAAAGCTAGTATTTGGTGTTTAGGAAAAGGTCCTATGAATATGCCAGGTGTAGCAGGTGAAGCAATAATGTCAGCTGCTAATGCTGCTCAGTCAATACAGGAAGCAGCAGCCGCACCAGGTGGGGTTCTTGGATCATTACTTGGTTACGGACAATTTGATTTTATGAATTCTGATGTAAGTAGTCCAAATTATACAGGTGAATGTAAAGCATCACCTCCATCAAATTGTAGAGGAATGGAAATTAAATTATTTGGATCAGATGGAGAAGGTTCTTTAGCAGAACCAATCATTGGAGCTTTAGTAGGTGACGCATTCGCACAACAGACTGGAAGTTTAATTGGAATAAAATTAACAAATCCAGGTCAAGGATATACTGTTCCTCCTTTAGTTGAGATAACCGATAATTGTGATCAGGGATATGGAGCAAATGCAAGAGCGATAATTGATTATGATCCTTCATCCCCAACTTATCAACAAGTGATTGATATCTATATTGTTACTGCAGGTGAAAATTATCCTGTGATAGAAGAGAACTCAAAAGATAAAGAATATATCATAGATCACGTTGCAGTAGTAAGTCCTGGTGAAGGGTATACGAATGATGATGTTATAACTGATAATGCTGGTAATGAGTATGTCAAATTTTTAGATGATGATGGACGTATATTAAATGTAATACCTCCAAATCCAATCATATCAAATGTATCTCCTGTAAAAGATGTTCCAAAATTATTCATTGAATCTACTACAGGATTCGGTGCAATAATCAAACCACAAATTGCTCCTAGACCTTCATATCAAGGTGAGACCAAACAGGTTATTGATTGTATTACACCAAGAAATAGTATTGTTGGATATATTAATGGCGAACCTTATTATGGTGCTTTCCACGTTCATCCAACAAAGGGTGTCAAAATGGTTGGTGCTGCTCACACTACAACTACACACGCAATAATTTATGATACACCTGCCGAAAGTAGATCAGCACTAGTTAATATCCCTTCATCCACATCACAAATACAAATTGATCGCACATCAGCATCCACTTCATCTGATACTGCATCTTCAACATCACAAGCACCAATGGGACCTCCAGCAAGTCCACCCTCAAGCAGTTCTCCAAGTTCACCACCAAGTAGTCCTCCAAGCTCTCCACCAAGTAGTCCTCCATCAGGTGGTGGTTATGGTTACTGATAAATATTAATACGATAATCTAAGATATGGCAGTTAATACAAATCTACAAAACTGGGAATTATGGGATTTTGATCAAAGACCTAATTATGTGGTTGAAACAGGTAATCCAACTGTTGGGTTTGGTGGTGGAACTGTATTTCAAGAAATAACTGAACAGAATAATCAAACAAGTGTTAGATCGATGACCGAAGACGGTCAGATGAATATATTTAATGATGATTGTATTACTATCGTTGGTGGAATGACAAAGGATGGTGGAACTTGTCTAAATCTTATTGGTAAGAATGGTGATGTCACAATAACCGCTGAAAGAAATGGTGATATAAAAATAAAGGGTTCTAATATATTAATCGACGCTGATGACAATATTAATATAACATCTAGGAAAAGTGTAACAATTAAAGGATCAAATAGTATATTTTTTGATACACCTAATTTAAATACAAATGCAATGACAGGAAATCTTGCTCCGAGATCTGTGACCTTTGGTGGTCTTGTTTTTCGTGGAACTAAAGTTGGAGCTAATGCTATATCTGATGCATTCACAGGTGGAGCACTTGAAAGTGTACAGAGCATAGCACAAGGGAAGGCATTGGAAGCTGCCAAACAATTAAAAACACTTTCAGGCAGTATTGATACGGGTGCATTGGCATCACAAGCAACTCAGGCTCAAAGTGCATTATCAAATGCTCTAAGTAACTTTGGAGGGTTCTAATAATGCCAGGTTTTTTAAAAGGCGAAGTACCAAATCCAAATTATGAAAGAGAAGATGTAAACCAGTTTAGTCAGATATCTGAGTTTACAAATGATGTATACGTTTACGGTACATTATATGCTGACATCTTTGCCAAAGATATAGATTTTGGTGACGAGGTAGAATTTTTTGATTTAAAGGTTAAAAATAATTTTTCTGTAGGTGGTATATCTACGTTCTATGGTCCAGTAAATATGGACTATCTTACCGTATATCAACAACTTAATGTTGGAGCGATTGGAACGGTCTTTGTTGCGATTTCATCTACAAGTGAAGAGAATGGTCTAGTTAGTGGGACTGTAGGTATTGGAACAACTCAACCTAATAATAAATTTCAAGTTGGTGTAGATAATATATCATTTAATATTACTGAATCAGGTGCTGTAGGTATTGGAACTACTCAACCCATTGGAAAATTCCAGATTGCTCATGATTGTATTGTTGTTACTGATGACTGTGATGTTGGTATTGGTACTACTCAACCTGTTGATAAGGTTCAAATAAATGCGGGTGATGATAGTTTTGTAGTAACTGGGATAGGCACTGTTGGAATTGGAACTACAAGTGTTGGTGGTGATTGGACAGTTGGTAATGTAAATTATGATGGTAGCACACAGGGTGAATTAAAATTAGATGTTGACGGAAGTATTCATATAGCGAGAAATATTTACGATTCTGCTGGATCACCTGGTGGAAATGGTTTCTTTTTAAATCGTGATGAGGTTGGTGTAAGATGGGTAGCATTTGAACCAGCTTTTACTGAAGGTGTATTTGTTCAAGATGAGGGTGTTTATATTCCAAAAACTGGTATAGCACAATCATTTACTGTTTTTAATTATAAACAAATCAATAGTTTAGGGACTGGTCATGACACTTTAATTCCTATACCAAATCCAACAAACCCAACCCAAATAGCAGATATACAAACAATGGATTTCTGGGGAGCTGTTGGTACTAATGACATCTATAGAATGTCTAGAGTTGGTATTAATAATAGTTCTCCAAGTGCTCAATTAGATATTACAGGCACGGTACATGCAACTGGTGCGGTAGATTTTGATTCAACATTAAACGTAGATGGTGCAACCACTCTTAATCTTACGCTTGATGTAGATGGTGCCACTACATTAAATAGCACTCTTGATGTAGATGGAGGAACAACACTTAATAGTACACTTGATGTTGATGGCGATACTACATTGAATGCCACACTTGATGTAGATGGAGCAACGACACTTAACAGCACACTTGATGTTGATGGATTGACAACTTTTAATGATGCAACAGATGCAACTAGTACAACTTCCGCATCAGTTCAAATAGATGGTGGTGTTGGAATTGTAAAGAAATTAATTGTAGGAGATCAGACAAAAATACAATCATCTATAAATTCAACTGACAAAGATACTGGTGCGTTAATTGTAGAGGGTGGTGTTGGAATTGAGAAAAACTTGAATGTTGGTATAGATGCAGTAATAAAAGGTAGATTAGATGTAGATAATACAACAAACTCCTCAAGTCCAACAACAGGTTCTGCTGTTATAGATGGTGGTGTAGGAATTGGTCTTAATTTGAATGTTGGAGGTAGTGGAGTCATAGAGGGGAGGTTAGATGTAAACTCTCAACAACAATCAGATAATACCTCATCAGGTGCTGCTGTAATTGATGGTGGTGTTGGAATTGCTAAAAACTTAAATGTAGGTGAAAATGCAAAAATTATTGGTGATTTAGAATTAGACAAACGTATTAAAGATTTCTTTGATACGTTTGGATCTGAGAACGTTGGTGTATGTAAAACTGATTATCGTTTATCATCATTTGACGTATCAGGGGTTGGTGCTGGTGTGTCATGGAGACCATCAGGTGTACAAACAAAAAGAACATTATGGGTCACTAAAAATGGATGTGATACAAACAGTGGATTACTTGAAGGTGATGCAAAATATACAATAGGTGCTGCTGCTGCAATAGCTCAACCAGGCGATACTATTAGAATTAGGTCAGGAACATACTTAGAAAATAATCCAATCGGATTGAGAACTGATGTTGCTGTAAGTGGTGAAGATTTAAGATTAGTATTGTTAGTTCCAGAAAATAAAAATAAAGATTTTTTCCATGTAAGAAGAGGATGTTTAATTGAGCATTTGAGTTTCACAGGTAAAAATCATTTGGATGATCATTCCAATTGTGGTGCTGTAGCATTTCCACCAATTGCTGCTGATGTATCAGCAGGTTTTGCTTTCCAAGCAGCAACTGGTTTTACTGATTTGGGACCTGCAAACCAAGGTCCAGATCCAGCAGATCCATCACAAGGTGGAAGATGGCGTTCACCTTATATTCGTAACTGTACTAATTTTATGTCAAAAAGTATTGGTATGAAAATCAATGGTGATCATGCAAATGCTGCTTTCACAGGTACAAATGATTTAGGTCAAGATTTAAAGTCAATGGTATGTGACTCATTCACACAATATAATGAAGCAGGTATTGGGGTATCATTATCAAATAACGCTTATGCACAGTTGGTTTCAATATTTACAATTTGCTCTGATGTTGGTATTGCTGCGACTTCGGGAGGACAGTGTGACTTAACAAACTCTAACTCTTCATTTGGTAATATTGGATTAAAAGCAGATGGATTTGGAGATATTGAATTTGATGGGACTACTTTAACATCAGTAGTAGGAGGTTCAGATAGTATTATATCTACTAATACTCAGGATCAATTTAATAATAATCGTACTCCGTTCGATGGACAGGGTGCTTACTTCCACTTGAATATGGCAAATTATCCTGATAGTCCTTCGTCTGCCTCAGTTACTAAACCATTAGAATTAGTAAGAGGAATTAGGGTAATAGATGGAGGTAGTGATAGTCAATACTCTCCAGCTGCACCACCCATTATAACATTAAGTGAGTTACCTCAAGGTCCTGAAGCAATCCTTCCAGAATTTTCACCAAATGTAAGTGCTGCTGGAACTATCACATCAGTTGATGTTATTAATAGTGGTCGTAACTTTTTACCAGGTCAAACTTTAACAGTTAACATACAAGGTGGTGGAGGTGGAACAGACGCTCAACTAGAAGTTGATATGGATCCAATATTATTTACAGTAAGTGAAGCAACGGATACCTCAGATGTAGTTGGTTTATCAACTGTTATTTTTAATGAGTTTATCCCATATCCAATCACTTCAGGTGTAGTAGTT
>MDSW01081329.1_pt1 | contig 18305 bp, 17 predicted proteins | sample 811171 | NCBI WGS metagenome assembly MDSW01 (sample SAMN05326641, study PRJNA326480) | marine metagenome | isolation source: seawater | place: Atlantic Ocean: North West | collected 2012 | reverse complement strand
TCTTTTTTCGTAATAACCAATCATCTGAATTTAATCCTATCACCAGATAAGAAGATATCTCTTTTGCTGATTTTATATATTCGATATGTCCTTGATGAATTGGATCAAAGCCTCCAGTAATGAGACATAAATTATCTCTCATAATATTCTATGTACCAATCTACAAACTTTTTAACACCTTCCTCTATTGAGGTGGATGGGACAAATCCTAATGATTCACCAGCTTTATCTATATTTGCAAATGTTTTTTTTACATCGCCAGGCTGCATGGGTAAATATTCTTTTATTGCTTTTTTTCCTGTTGATGCTTCGATCGCATTTATAAAATTTTCAAGAGTTACAGGTTGATTATTACCTAAATTAAAAATTCTGTATGGTGCAGATGATATGCTTGGTTTTAATTTAACATTATTACTTTCGGTAACTTTGGAAGAATTTAAAATAGCTCCTTTTACTCCGCTAACAATATCATCAATATATGTAAAATCTCTTATCATTTTTCCATCATTAAAAACTTGAATAGGCTTTTCATCAAGAATAGCTTTTGTAAATAAAAAAAGTGCCATATCAGGTCTTCCCCAAGGCCCATAAACTGTAAAAAACCTTAAGCCTGTTGTTGGAAGGTCAAATAAATGAGAATAAGTATGGGCCATTAACTCGTTTGACCTCTTTGTTGCTGCGTATAATGATACTGGATGATCTACTGAGTGATCCTCATCAAAAGGCACTTCAGAATTCATTCCATATACAGAACTGCTTGAGGCATAAACTAAATTAGGAATTTTATTATGTCTGCATGCTTCAAGAATATTTGTAAATCCTATAATATTTGATTCAATATACTTTTCAGGATTTGTAAGCGAATACCTGACACCTGCTTGTGCTGCAAGATTAACTACAACATCAAAATCATTTTTCTTAAATAAGGATTCTAAACTCTTGTTATCAACGAGATCTATCTCAAACATAGAGAATTTCTTATTGTGGATTTGATTAATTCTTGCTCTTTTTAAATTAACATCGTAGTAACTGTTGAAGTTATCAAGACCAATTATTTCATGATCATCCTTTAATAATGATTGAACTAGATGGTAGCCAATAAAGCCAGCTGCTCCTGTTACTAATATTTTCATTTGGTATAAATTGTTTAAGTTAAATATATAGAATTATAACATCAGATATGCTTATTTAATTATCTACAAAAGAGCTCAATGCATCTACGTATGCTTCTATTACTATTTTTTCATCAAATCTATTTTCAACTATATTTCTTGCAGTTTTACCCATTCTTATAATGTCTTCATCCGATGAATTGAGCATTCTGAGCATAGCTAGCTCAAGAGATTTACTATTTCTAGCCTCACAAATAAAACCATTAACGTTGTCCTGAATAATATTTCTGCATCCAGGTACATCGGTTGTAATTGAGGGGAGCCCTGTTGCGCCGGCTTCTAATAATGATCTTGGCATACCTTCTCTGTAAGATGGCAAAACTACACAATTAACATCTTTCATAATCTTTTCAATTTCATCATTTGGTTCTATCCATATAACACCAGGAATATTTTGCCAATTCTTAATTTGATCATCATTTATTGCAGAGCTATTATTGGAATTTTTAAAGCCGCAAATCCATAACTCGCATTGTATTTTTTGTTTGTTAATATTTTCTATTGCATGTATTAATTCATAAATGCCCTTATCAGCTAAAATTCTTCCAACAAACAAAAATCGAAATGTGTTGTATTCTTTTGAATAAAAATTAGGTTTAAATTTATTTATATCAACTCCTGATCCTGGAAGAAGGAAAAGTTTTTTTCTTGGAATTAGTTTTTTGTTAACAAGAAGATCAAAATCTTCTGTATTTTGACAATATACCCTTTTAGCTATTGGCTGACTTAATTTATACAAAATTTTAACTATGAACGATAAAAGTCCTTTTTTAATAAATGCAGTGCCCAAACCAGAAATATTATTGACAGCTGGAGTATTGGAAAGAAAAGATGCCCAAGTTCCATAAATATTATTTTTTACTGTAAAGTGGAATGCGACAACTGGTTTTAATTTGGTATAAATATTAAAAAGTCTGAAGATTATAATTAAATCCTTGAATGGATTATGTCCTTGATTATTCATCTTTAAATCAAGCCAATTGCAACCAAGATCTTTAAGTTTTTCTGTATATTCGTCCTTGGGTGCTATACAAAAAACTTCATAACCGTCTTTTATGAATCTATTTATGGTCGATTTTCGAAAATTATATAAATACCATGAGGTATTTGCAGATAGGGTGACTACTTTTTCTTTAGTTACCATAAAAATAAAATATTTTGGTATGGCACCCAGAAATGTGCATGAGTTGCGTAATTTAACCATACAAATAAAACAAGACCATAATAACTAATTATTGAAATTATTATCCACCTATGAATAGCTCTTTTTCTGCCAAATATATCTGGCAAATATGAAAAAACGACCAGTTGAAGAGGAATCATATATAAAGCAATTCTATCAATTGCGCTTGAAAGAGGTGTTAGAAATAAAATAATAATTAGGAAAATAGAAATTAATGAAAACCACCTCCATAATGGTTTTTCGATGGGTGGGATTTCAAATTTTTTGTAAAAAAGTAAAAATAAGAATGCGGGAACCACATTCATAAGAAGTCTTATCATTGCTCCATCAGATTGAGAAGCCACATCATCTAAATTAGTATAATTTCCATATAAAATCGATATAGTATCTGCTAAAAAAATGAAATAAAAAAATATTGCAATAACTCCCATCCAAAAAAATCCTATTAATCTATTCTTTGTTGAGGCAAGAATTGCTATAGGTATTAACAATATTGCAGACTTATGCATCGTTGCAGCAAAGAATATTAACAAAATGAAGGCAATTTTTTTATTTCTGCCTAAAAAAACTAGACCAATCATTGCAATACCAATAGCCACTGCTTGACGAGAATAGCCCATTGAAACAACAATTATTAAATATGGAATTGCTACTGTTAATGCTAAAAGTGGTCTAGGTAAATTTCTACAAAATAAAGCTAATCCAAAAGAGAAAATAGCACCACATATTATGTTTACACCATAAATTCCTAAACCTAAAACACTTGATAGGTAATTTATAAATTGATAACCTGGGTCTCTGCTAAAGTGAATCTGACTCAAGCTATTTATACTAGATTCTCCGCTAAATATTCTTAGATAATTATCCCAATCTCCACCCACTTCGTAACGAAGACCAATTAAAATTGTCAATGAAAAAATACATAACCACCATAACTTACCAATAATTAAGAATTGATAATTTGTTAATAGACTTGGGGTCCTCGCTTGCCCTGATATTGCCAAAATTGCAGAAAAAATAAAAAAAAGCCAATAAACTATCATTATTTAAGAGTTATGCTCAAGCCAAGATTGAAACATAAGAATACTCCATATTTTTGCTGTATAGTCAGCATTACCGCTTATATGTGATTCCCATATTTTCCTTACACTTTTATGATTTAAGAAACCTTGCTTAATAATTTTATTTTCTTCGATCAGGTCTTCAGCCCATTCTTTTAATGGTCCTCTTAGCCATTCTCCAATAGGAATAGCGAAACCAGATTTAGGCCTATCAATTAAATCAGATGGTACATATTTATATAATATTTGACGTAAGGCCCATTTGCCTTTGTTATTCCTAATCTTCATCTTAAATGGCATTCTCCATGCATATTCTACAACTCTGTGATCAAGAAATGGTATTCTTGTTTCTAGACTGTTAGACATGGCAGCCCTATCAACCTTACATAAAATATCGTCAGGTAAATAAGTTAACGAATCTTTAAACATCATATCTAAACTTTTATTATTAAAAAAATTGTCTTGGAAAATATCAATATGTTTAATTGCTATATTTCCATCATTTTCATCTTCATCTAAAACAATCTCTGACGTGTCATTCCATTCTGAAATTAAGCTCATGTATAAATCGTCAATGCTATAGGAATTTTTTAGACCTTTGCTTAATTTTTCAACTTTATTACTTAAATTTTTTGCATGTTTTTTAGCTGGTAATAAGTTGTTAAAATTTGATTCAAACATGCTTAAGCCTGATGCGGGTATAGATTCTAGAGCTCGGCCTAAAAAACTTCTCATTTTGAAAGGCATCCAAGAAACCTTATTCCATAATCTTGGTGCCCAAAAATATCTATTATAACCTCCAAATAATTCATCTCCTGCATCGCCAGATAATGCCACTTTAACTTTTGTTGATGCTGCCTTACAAACCATATATGTGGGTATTTGAGATGAATCAGCAAAAGGTTCATCATAAATATGTGGTAAGAGAGGAATTATATCCCTCGCTTCGGAGTTGGAAACAAACAATTCACTATGATCAGTACGGAGATGTGTTGCAACTTCTTTAGCATAAGATGATTCATCAAAACTGGACTCAGAAAAACCAACAGTAAAGGTTTTAACTGGCATTGAAGAATTCTTTTGCATAAGAGCAGTAATTATTGAAGAGTCAATGCCTCCACTTAAAAAAGCTCCTAATGGCACGTCGGCTATTGACTGAATATCAACAGCTTTCTGTAAATGAAATTCCAGTTCATTTAAATATTCTTTATCATCAAAAGTACTATTTTTTTCATTATTATTTTTTATTGAATCTATTAAACTCCAGTAAGGCTTAATATTATCTTGCAAAGGCACTAATTGATTAATGTCTTCAATACTTATTGAAAGGATATGGCCAGGTTCAAGTTTATAAATATTTTTATAGATACTATCAGGACATGGTATATACATATACTTGAAGTATTTTTTTAATGCATCGCGATTAACTTGATTATCAAAATTTGGGAACTTTTTTATAGCTTTTAACTCGGATGCAAAAACAAAAGAATTTCCAACATAACCATAATAAAGGGGTTTTTCACCGATCCTATCCCTGGCAAGCTTCATCATTCTTTGATCTTTATCAAAAAAACATATTGAAAACATTCCAACTAATTTAGAAATTGTATGCTCAAATCCCCATATTTCAATAGAGGTTAATAATGTTTCGGTATCGGAACTACCATTCCAAAGTAACTTGATATTCTTTGAATTTGTATAATCTTTAATTTCTTTTCTTAAATCAAGATGATTATAAATTTCTCCATTAAAAACTATTATAAATTTTTCATTAGATGCAACCATAGGCTGATTACCAGCACTAGATAGGTCTAAAATAGAAAGTCTTTTATGACCAAAAGCGATTTGAGATTCTATGTCATACCAAAAACCAGTATGATCTGGACCCCTGTGATTAAGAGTAGCTGTCATATTTTCTATAATTGACTGCATACTATTTTTATTCAAATGGTTGTTTGAGATAAAGCCAGTTATGCCACACATATTACTTATTTATTTTTAGCACTTTCTTTGCAGCCCTAATTACTGACTCTGAATATATTTCATGATTTTGCCATTTTTTAATACAGTTATTTCGCATATCTAAATATAAATTTGTATTATTTAATAAATCACGAACTGATGAGATAACAGAATCATTATCAGATATTAATATTGAATTCATTCCGTTAACACAATAATTTTTTATTTCTCCCACTGGAGTTACTATTGGTATAACACCTAATTGCATTGCTTCAACAACTGACATCGCCATTCCTTCCAATTTACTTGTTTGAAGATAAAAAGATGTTTCTTCTGCAAGGTTTGTAATTGAATCTAAGTCTTTAGGTCCCAAAAACTCTACATGATTTTTTAAACCAAGTTTATCAACTTGTTTTATTAAAGATGATAATTCTCCTCCATCGGGACCAATTACAGTATAAGTTGCATTTTGAAAATGAGATTTAATTGATGAAAATATGTCCAAAGCTCTGTGAATGCATTTTTGTTCATGCAGGCGCCCCCAAAAAATAAAATTCGGCATTGGATGAGCAATATGTTTCTTTGCCTTTAATCTTCTTGCAATAAAGGATATCACATCAGATTTTTCGTTCGGATATGCAGGTGCTCTAGAATTTAATGTATCTTTTGAATCAGCCCAGATGCTATCACATATAAATAATGCAATTTTAGTAAAAAACATATCAGCCAAATGATAATGGTGGGGATAATGAAGAAATAATACAATTTTAGTCTTTGGTCTAGTTAACTTTAATAGAATTGCAACAATACATGACCTCCATAATGAGACAATAACTAAATCTGGTTTTTTCTTATAAAGTTCAAAAGTACTCAATAAGATTCTTTTCAAACTCAAGGAGCTCAAAAAATTTCTTTTACTTACTTGTTTTTTAAAAATATAAAAAATTTCAAATTCAATATCAGCATTTGAAATATTACTCATTGTATGTGCAGCAGACTCTACGCCACCTATGCCATCAAAAGGTATAAGGTGTATGACTTTTTTCACAAGAATATTATATATTTTTCAGATATGCGGTTGCTCTCATATCTGAACATATATCTTTATATTTATTATATATTTCATCTTTATAATTGCTGTTGTATAAGAGAAAGTCATTTTGTAAAACTTTTTGAAAATTAGCAGCTAGCATCATTGAATCAATTTTATCCCACTCTATATGATCGTCTTCCCAAACATGGATATCTCCTTCATTGGCATACCTCGGATTGAATATCCTTTTAAACTTACCAATATAATTTGTTAATTCAAAAAACTTTTTTATATTAATCTTGCTAACACTTCTTTGAAATTCTTGATACTCTGGTTTAGGTTGCCAATATTCATTATTTTGTTCATGATCGATATAAATTATTCCACCTGGTGCGCATACTCTTATCATTTCATTGATTGTCATAATGTAATCAGGTATGTGGTGAAGAACTGAATAGGTTGCAATAAAATCTATGCTGTTATCCTTTATTCCATTAAGATCCTGCCCATTTAGTTGAAATGTTGAAATGTTTCTGCCAGAAAATTTATCTTTAACAAGATCAAGAAATCCTGTGGAAACATCTGCAGCTATAACATTGCATCCCATATTTAAAAGATGATTTGTTAAGTTACCAGCACCGCAACCCAAATCTAATGCGTTTACACTAGATTTGTTCACAAAAGAAAGTGATTTTTCTAAATCATTAACTAATCTTGTCTGTTCAATATCGTTATATATTTCTGTATGGGTTGCTTCATATTTTTTTGCAATCTTATTATGAAGCTTTATATTTTTTTCAATGTCCATTAACTCTCCACATTTATATAGATTATAACCTTATAAATTTTCTATATTAAGAAAGATGCTCAAGAACATTTTCTGATTTTTCTTTTGGTATAAACAACCAATCTTTAAATTTAATATTAGGATTTATATTTTCATGATCCTTTAAGCCCTCATCAGTGATAAGAAATTTTTTATAATTATAATTCGAAAGCAAATTATTATAATTTGAATAATCAGTTGTGGTTGTGAGCACCTCACATAAAAAATATGGCCTATGATTTTCTAAAACAAATTTAGCATTTTCAAAAATATCGCCTTCAAATCCTTCAACATCTATTTTTATGCAAGTTTGTTCATTAATACATAGTTCTGAAAATATATCATCAAGAGTTTTTATTTCTACTGCAATAGAATCATTACCTTTATAGTTTTCATCTAATTTTAAACTAGTTGGCATTTCACTAGTTATATTTGTCATTGGAGCATGGAATATAGAGTTTCTTCCAACGCCTTTTAATATAGGTACTACCCTATCACGCAGGTCATTGATAATGAGGTTATTAGTTAAAATGTTAAATGCTTCAGGCAAAATATCATATGCAAAAACTTTAGCGCCTGGATTGGCTTTAGCTGAAATTAATGAAAATATTCCAGAATTTGAACCAATATCAAGAATAAATTTTGATTTTTGGGAAAGCTTTATAAAGCTCTCAATTGCAATCTCATCTTCTTTTGGTTGAATTAAGCCATTAGTCCAAAAAAATTTCTTAGCGATGCTGCATCTTTCTGGAGTAGTTAAGAGAATACTTCCGATGCTACTTTTTACATTAATAATCAATCCAGGTTTTACAGGGATTCGATTTATCCAATTATAATGGGTAGAGGGAAAAAGAATTTTTAAGAATAGACAAAAGCTATGGTAACCCCAGAAATGCGGAATTGTTTTTTTATAGAAGGTTTTAACTATTGTAGTTTTTAGCATTTTTTAATTTTAATAAATTAAATTTCTCAATTTTATAAATATTTAGAATATTTATAGCCTCAAATCTGTTACATCAGATGAAAACAAATATTTTAGATCATAAATAATATGATTTGGTTTACATAAAGCCTTAATGTTTTCAGGTTTCATTTTTTTAAATTTTTGATGTGCAACCGCAAAAACTACTGCATCATATTTTTTATTAGTTAAATCATCTATATGGCCTGATTGATAATTTTCCAATAAATCATCTTTGCTAACCCAAGGATCATAAGTATCAACATTTGCTCCAAGATCTGAAAGCTCATCTATTAAATTTAATACTTTAGTATTTCTAGTATCAGGACAATCTTCTTTGAATGTTATGCCCATAATCAAAACGCTGGACTCTTGTATCAAGATATTTTTTTTTGTCATATTTTTTACTAGCTCTAGGGCGACATATTTACTCATTCCATCATTAATTCTTCTTCCAGCAAGAATAATTTCAGGCTCATAGCCTATCGATTGAGATTTATAACTTAAATAGTATGGATCAACACCAATACAGTGCCCCCCAACAAGACCAGGGTTGAAAGGTAAGAAATTCCATTTCGTTCCAGCTGCTTTCAGAACTTCTTCGGTATCTATTGATAATTTGTTAAAGATGATAGCCAACTCATTGATTAATCCAATATTTACATCCCTTTGAGTATTCTCTATGACTTTAGCTGCTTCAGCTACTTTAATGGAACTAGCTTTATAAGTACCAGCAGTGATAATTGAACTGTATAAATCATCAACTAATGAAGCAGCTTCTGGGGTTGACCCAGATGTTACCTTTATAATATCAGTCAATCTATGTGATTTATCTCCAGGATTGATTCTCTCAGGACTGTAACCAACGTAAAAATCTTTATTAAAAGTTAAATTTGAATTCTTAGCCAGTTCTGGAACACAGATTTCTTCAGTAGCTCCAGGATAAACCGTAGATTCAAATATAACTATGTCATTTTTCTTAAGAACTTTTCCTATATTTTTACTAGCTGAAATAAGGTTAGTAAAATCTGGTTCTTTATTTTCATTTACAGGAGTTGGGACACCGATTATAAATATTGTACATTCAGAAATTTCAATTAAATCAGATGTATATTTTAGGTTGCTTGCTTTTTTAAGTTCTGATGTTTCAAGTTCGAGTGTTCTATCAATCCCAGATTGCAATTCTTGGATTCTCACAGCATTTATGTCAAATCCGATTACGTTATATTTTTTTGAAAATTCAACTGCAAGAGGAAGACCTACATAACCTAAACCAATGACTGCAATTTTTGAGTTACTAGATAGTTTATTCATATCATAAACTGATAACTATGTTTAATCTTTGAAGCCAAAGTACCTAACTAGTGCAATTAAAATACCTATAAAGAAGCCAAGAATAGTTCCAGATATGCAAATTTTAGCCCTATTAGGACTTGATTTTAATTCGGGTAAAAAAGGTTTATCTAAAGGATTGATAAGATAATTTGTCCTTACTTCGGCAAACATTTGTCTTCTTAGCTCTGACAATATTAACTTATTGATTGAATCTTTAATTTCAATCTGTTTTGTTTTTGCTAATTCAGAATATAGATAGCCTAGAGAGTCTTCTGATTCAATTAAATCTTTTTTTCTAGATAAAGTATTTAATTCATTAATGATAAGAGATAGAAAGGTATATGCGAACTCTGGTGATTCATGAGTTACAGAAATTGTAATAAATCCAGATTTCGATTTACTTACAGAAACTATCCCAGTATATCTGTTATATATCTTTTGGAAAGTTGGTAATTTTTTTAAATCATCTGTAAATAATTTAGTTTCAATATCATAAATACTTTCATTGAAAATAATTTTTTTATTTGCTTTATCATAACTCTCAAACGCTGCTAATGTAGGCTTTATATCTTCAAAAGTTAATAAATGTCTTAAAAAATCTCTTGAGGTAATAGTTGTAATTACAAACTCTGATTTCGATGAACCTGAGCCAGATAAATCAATTCCCGCAATTGAACTTATCATTTCAAGACCTGAGCTAGATTGGCTAGTTACGCCACTCTCATTAACCACCATTAATGTACTAGATGAAGTAAATTTATTGGTGAGTGATAGTGAATATGCTACAGAACCAATTGCAAAAGTTACTATGGTAATTAATATAAGGAATTTTGATTCTACTATTGAATTAAGTATATCCCTGAAATTAATTTCGTCCTGTTCATGCATATTCATGTTATTGACCATTTTTATAAGCAACTACTATACTATAATTCACTATCAATTATGCTGTTATAGCAATTTTTTTCATGATTATTAAGGCTTTCTGGGTCCATCATTCTTGCAATATGATCTCTTACATTTTTACCTAATTTTTCAGCTATATTTTTGTTGCTTAGCAGATGTTCGACCGCATCTGCCATTGCCATCCAGTTTTCATGCTCTATTAAATATCCAGTTTTATCGGAAATAATAACTTCTCTTTGCCAGTCATAGTCATATCCAACAATTGGCACCCCTGATAACGCAGCCTCTGTCAACCCTCTTCCCATATGAGGTGATATTATTGCAGCAGAATGAGGTAGGATATTTGCTATAAATTCTTGCTTACAATTACCTGCAAACTTTACATAGTTTGAGATACCTTTTGACAGTGCCAAATTTTCAAACTCTTTTCTAAGACTTCCATCACCTATTATTAATCCATAAACATCGATTTCTCTCTTTCTTAGTTCCTCAACTGTATAAATTACATGCTCAATATATTTCATAGGTTCAAGCCTTGAAATAGTTGTTAAAAAAATTTTATTTTTTAAGCCAAGGCTGTCTATTTCCTCGTCTACATTGGCTCTTTTTTCTGGATCTATCCAGTGTGAAGAGTCAAGTAAATTACCATATCGAAAAATTGTACACTTTTCTTCTGGAGCACCATTTTCTATTCCGTAATGCATATTATCTTCATTCGCACCGGCAATAAGATCACATCTTTTTAATACTATTCTTTCAATCTTTTTTTCAATCCACCTAAATCTAAAAAGATTTGGCATAACAGCCCTGCCGGTTTTCTTATATATTTCATCATATCTAAAGCAGACTCTAATAACTAAGGGTACTTTTAAAAAAAATTTCATTATTAATCCGATAATGCCTAGATAATATGGATCGCCAATTTTAATAACTGATATGCCTTCTTTCTTTGAAATCTTTATTAGTTTATTTATCAAAGTAATTTGACTAAGAATTAAATTAATTGGCGGCAACCAAGCTAACCATTTTGTTAAGCCAACTTTTCCTTCTATAAATATATGATTTGGAGACACATCTATAATACTTGGCATTCCATATCTTTCTGATGAAACTTCAAACAAGCCGGATAAAGGATGAACAGATATAACTTTTGTAAAGTAATCATCTAAAGATCTGGACTCTAATGCAGCAGACAAATTTCTTTCTTTGATAATCTTATACGTAAAGGACATATCAAAAGTTATTAATTTTTTTTCCATTGGCTTATAAATTATTTTCTAATTTGATTTATAGTTTTTAAAAATTTATATTTTTTCCAAAAATAAAAACTAAAGGCCCTGCTTTTTAAAGATTTACTATTCTTTTTTAAAGCAATTTCATCTAGAGAACTAATATTACTTTTAAAGGTTATTAATTTTTCTTTAAATAATTTTAAATCCTCATCACTCATTCCATTAGGATGCATACATACCGTCCACAGCCCTTCCTTTTTATACTCAAGATCCCATAACTGCTGAGGAATCCAAAAAAATTTTTCTTCAAAATATTGATTAAAAGCTATTCCATCGCTAACGATTCTAATTGGTGTTTCATTAAAAATAGCCTTTAGGGTTATCTTGTTGAAACAATGCGCTGGAGCAATCCAAACAGTTGGATCAATGCCATGGTTTTTTAAAATATTGTAGCCATTTCTAATTTTTGTAGCTTGCTCCTCATATGATAGTCCACTAAATTCACTTCTATTATAGATTGGTAGGATTTGTTTAATATTAGTTGGGTGCATGTCATGTTGATATCCATGAAGCCCAATAACCCATCCTTTTTCTTGCCAAGATCTAACCCTATCCCAAAATAAAGTATTGTCTTTATCAAAAAAAAGACTTTCATCAACATTATCTGGAATAACAGCGACTATGGGTTTAATGCTCAAATCATCAAATAAACTTTCTAAATAATCCCAGTTAGAACTCTTCAATGTTGGACAAGCATCATCCATTCTAATTAAATATTTAGCAGAACTATTTTTTAGTTTACTTTTCAGATTCATATTATTTCATATTCTCATAATGTGAAGCATTATAAATAGTAGTATTTGAATTCATTACATCACAGTATTCTATATCAAGTTCATTAAAAGCAATTGTAATTACGTTTTTCTTCTTATCAGATGCATCCTTTAAAAGGTTTGAATACATGCCAGCAAAATATTCATATTTTTTAAAATAGTTATCTTTGTCATAGTCTATTTTTCCAAAACCTAATTTATCAATATGTTGAATTAAATATTTGCTTGATGGATGAATTGAAAAAAAATATCTTTTTGCATTAACGGCACTTTTGCAGTTAATAATCCATTGAATAATTCTATCGACACCATAGTCTGCAGGAACTACAAGCAAAATATCATCATCAATAATTATTGGTTTATCTATATTTTCAATAACATTTTCGACATACTTCGGCCTAATTAGTTCAACGGGTCTATCTAGGTTTTGATCATTAATTAGCTCATCTTTTGTATATAAATATCTACCAGCAAGAGGCCAGGATATACTAATAGTAATATTTTTTCTGTCAGCATATTCATAAAGTGCTCTTGATTCCAGCGAATCACATTCTTTAATGATTATATGTTTTGGCAATTTACAATATCGAAATTTTTTAGAGTGCCACATCAATCTTTTTTTGAATAACTTTTTAAATGAAAAACATGGAAGAACAGCTATAAACGAATTTAACATATCATTGCCCTGCCCCTCATAAACGCTCATTAGATTATATTTATCAGATTTAAGATCAGGTCTATTGACATCTGCAAAAAATACTTCATATTTTTGGTTTACATCATGAAAACTAACTTCATATAACCAATTCACTCTTTTTATAACAATATAGACATGCCTTAAATATTCATAAATAAACATACAAAGCTTTAAAATTATCCTGTTATTGAATCTTTCTAATGTGAGATCTTTAACAAAAACGTCACGATGTATTACAAAGTCACATTTAGATTTCTCATAAATTTCTCTGACTTTATTTAAAGCAAAAGGAGGGCCAATTCTATAATAGGAATGATATCCTCCGCTTGATAGCATTAAAGTTATATCTGAAAATATTTTTTTTATATGGTTCATTAAAATAAAAATGGGCTGTTGTGAATGTTAATTTACTATCTCATCAAAAGACCCTGACCGTTGAATTTTTCCATCTTTTAACTGATAAATTGTAGAACAACCTTCCAAGGTTGTTAGTCTATGGGCAACCATAATTATGGTCAAATTTTTGCTTAATTCTGTAATAGATTCAATTATTGCTTTTTCTGTTTCATTATCTAGCGCACTAGTCGCTTCATCAAAAATAATTACATCTGCATTTTGATATAATGCTCTTGCAATTCCAATTCTTTGTCTTTGACCACCTGAAATTCTTACCCCTCTTTCGCCAACATAAGAATCATATTTATCTTCCCATGATTCTATCAAATCAGTGAGTTGTGCCTGTTTTGCAGATAACTCCAATCGATGATAATCGATTTCATTTTTTGGAATACCAAATGCAATATTTTCAGCAATACTTGAATCTGACAAAAAAATTGCTTGAGGAACATGAGCTATATGTTTTTGCCAGCCGCGATTATTTTGAAAATCTACTTCATTGTTATCTATCAGAAATTTTCCTTCTGTAGGCTCAATAAGGCCCATTATTATGTCCAACAAGGTGCTTTTACCGCAACCTGTTGATCCAATAAAACCCACTCTGCTTCCCTTATCTATCGTTAGGCTTATGTCATCAATAACATATTTATTGTTGTTTAAATATTTAAATTTAATATTTTTAAGCTTTATATGATGTTCAAAATCAACGCTTTTTATATCTTCATCCAATAAATAACTCGGAAGCGGTTGTTCTAATAATTCAATAGCATCTTTAAATTGAGCTTGGCCGCCTCTAATAGTTTGCCATCCACCATAAGCTTGTTGAAGAACAGGAAGAAGACGCTGTGCTCCAAGAGCAAATGCACCAAGAATAGGTATAGCTGATGAAATACCCTCTGCTCTATCAGCAAGTGTATATGCCATAATTGCAATTAATATCATCCCTAGGGACTCAATAGCATATCTTGGACTCATGCTTACAATCGTAATTCTTGCTGTTGCTCTCCTAAAAGGTATTTCAGACTTCTTAAAAATATTGACATATATTTTCTGTGATCCGCTAAGCAAAACATCTCTAATACCTCCTAAACCCTCTTGAAGAGATTTCATTATTTTATTTCTTTCAACACTTATTCTTTTGCCATCCCTTGATAATCCACTTTGTGTTATTAAAATTACAGACAAATAAATAAAACCAAATCCTAGAAAAGAGAATATAGCAATAAGAGGATCTATCGATATTAATGCTATCAAAATACTAGAAAGTATTAATAAAGAACTAAATATAGTAAAAATTGGAATTAAAACTAAATCAACTACAACATTAGTCTTTTGAGTAATACCAGTAATTATTTCACTACTGTTGCGAGATATATGAAGCGAATAAGGTTGAAACAAAGTTCTTCTATATATTTCTATACCTATAGAAGCTCCTACAGAGTGACTTAGTCTTGTTTGAAACCATAACAATGTTAAGCGCATTGCACCTGAAAAAATTGCGGCAACTATAAAAATTAATGTAAATAAAATTAAAAGATCAGATTGAGAAGAAATTTCTAAATACAAAAGTATTGGTTGTAAATAAGGTAAATTTATAACAGTTTCTGGAGCTGTCATAATTCCCAAGAAAGGTATCACTGCACCTATGCTGATAACTTCTGCTATTGAAGCTAAAAGCATAATAATAATTAAAATAAAAAAATTAATTTTTCTTCTTCTATCGATATGCCCCCAAAGTCTTTTTATAAGGGATGGTAATGTGTCATTCATAAATTAATCTGGAAATTACAAATTTAGGGCCATAAAAATCTGTTTTTTTACTGTAACTGGAATAATTTTCTAATTTTAAAGTAAATAAATATATATTATCGGTGATTGTAATATAGTTTGACATTTATTATTTATGTTTTTTTTAAACTTATTATTCAATTAATATAGTCATTATAGAGCATAAATTCTGGTAGGTTCTAATTCTATTGACTTCAAATCTAAAGACCGTTAACCTAATTTTATTGTCACTCATTAAATAAATAATGAAAGTTGTTGCAACAATTGAGGCTCGTATGACATCCTCAAGACTTCCAGGTAAGCCATTACTTTTAGCTAATAATAAGTCCATGTTGGAACATCTTTCATCAAGATTAAAAACGATATCAGTAATTGATGAGATTGTGCTTGCAACTACTGTAAATATTGAAGATCAGCCTCTTGTAGATGAGGCGAAGAAAATCGATATAAGTGTTTTTAGAGGGGATGAGGATAATGTTATGCAAAGAGTAATAGGTGCTGCAGAATCTTCAGGAGCTGATGTGATTGTTGAGATAACAGGAGATTGTCCCATAATTGATCCAGCAATAGTTGAGGAATCTATTAGAATATATCTGTCTAATGATTACGACTACGTTAGCAATGCTCGAATTAGAAGCTATCCTGATGGAATGGATACTCAAGTATTTTCCCTTAAAACACTTAAAGAATCATATTCTATGACTAACTCAAAACTAGATTATGAACATGTGACCCTACATATTAGAAATAATCCTAATTTATTTAATCATTTTGACATGGTAGCTTCAGAGGATTTGTATTGGCCTGAACTTGGTTTAACATTGGATGAGCAAGATGATTATTTGCTTATAAAAAATATAATTGAGCATTTTGGTAGCTCAAATAGTAATTTTAGTTGTACCGAAATTCTTAAATATTTAAGAGAAAATCCAGAGCTAATAGAAATAAACAAAACTGTTAAAAGAAAAGGTAATAACTAATTGAACAAGTTAGGTATAGTCTCTCATGATGCCGGTGGGGCTGAAATATTAAGTCATTGGATAAGAAATAATTATTCTAAAAATGAATATATTTTTTATCTAGATGGTCCAGCTGAGAAGATTTTTAAAAATAATATAGATAATAAGCTTATTAATGAATTTGCTAATTGTGAAATTGGAAAGTTTATTGAATTATCTGATTTAATTATAACCGGCACTAGTTGGCAATCCAGTATTGAAAGAAGGTTTATAAAATCTGCAAAGTTGCATGGAAAAAAAGTAATATCAATTCTAGATCATTGGGTAAATTATAGAGAGCGATTTATTACAGAGGGTGATTTAATACTACCAGATGAAATATGGGTATGTGACGAATACGCAAAAAAGATAGCAGAAGATAAATTTAAAAATATCAGTCTAAAGCTTATCGAAAATCCTTATATCGAAAATCTTAAAAAAAATATTACAAGTTACATGAAATTAAATTCAAACTTAAAGACCGAAAATATACTTTATGTATGCGAGCCTATAAAAGATCATGCAAAAATACAATTTGGTGATGAAAATTATCATGGTTATACAGAAGAATCAGCCCTTAAATACTTTTTAAAACAAATTGACTTATTAAATATTGATTATAAAAATATAATAATTAGGCCGCATCCATCAGAGAATATTAAAAAATATAATTGGGTAATAGCTAAATTTAGTAAACTTAATATTATTATAGATAATGAAAGAAGTTTAATGGATCAAATAATGTTATCAAATACAGTCGTAGGCTGTGAGTCAATGGCTATGGTTGTTGGACTAGTTGCTAACAAAAGAGTTATTTCTTCAATACCGCCAAGTGGAAGAGAATGTTCTCTCCCCCACAAGTCAATAGAACACTTAAAGGAAATTCTATGAAACCATATAAGTGTCTTATTGTAGGTTTAGGAGATATTGGTCTTAAATATGATCTCGACCTTTCAAAACGTTTTGTCTATACCCACGCGAGAGCTATATCGATTCATCCAGATTTTGAATTAATTGGAGCTGTGGATATTAATAAAAAGAATAGAGACGAATTTAAAAAGAACTATAGAAAACCAGTTTTTGCAAATTTTAATGATGCTAGTACTGAATTAAATCCAGATTTAATAATAATTTCTTCTCCGACAAAAACTCATAAAGATGTATTAGAAGAAATCTTAAAGAAAGTGAAACCTTTAGCTATTTTATGTGAGAAACCATTAGATATTGATATTGAAAAAGCTCGAAAGATTGTAAATGAATGTTATAAGAATAATATCAAACTGTATGTAAATTATATAAGAAGGTCTGATCCCGGTTCTATAAAAGTCAAAGAAATGCTGAAAAAAGAAATATTTAAAAATCCTTATAAAGGCATTGTATGGTACTCAAAAGGATTAAAAAATAATGGAAGTCATTTTATAAATCTTCTTGAATATTGGTTTGGACAACATATTGATATAAAAAATATCTCAAAAGGTAAGCAATATAAAAAAATCAATGACTGTGATTATGATTTTACGATTACATTTAAAAATGCTGAAATATTTTTTTGTGCATCAATAGAAGAATCATCTACATATAACTCTATAGAAATTATGTCACCAACTGGCCGTCTTCTATACGAAAATGGTGGAGAGGAAATATTTTTTCAAAAGGTGAATTCACCAAAAAATAATTATTTGGAAAAAGAAAAAACATTCATACAAACAAACATGAATAAATATCAATATAATGTTTTAAATAATTTGAGTGCTTCAATTAAAGGTAAGTCATCATTTATTAGTATGGGAAATGATGCTCTTCAAACCCTAGAGATAGTTAATATGATTGAAAATGGAGAAATAAATTGAGTAAGAAAGATTTGGCAATATTAGGTGGAGATGCAGTAATTAATAATGATTTTCAAAAATATAATCCTATCG
>MDSW01181669.1_pt1 | contig 18312 bp, 21 predicted proteins | sample 811171 | NCBI WGS metagenome assembly MDSW01 (sample SAMN05326641, study PRJNA326480) | marine metagenome | isolation source: seawater | place: Atlantic Ocean: North West | collected 2012 | reverse complement strand
ATAGTTGGACCGACAGGTAGTGGTAAAACAACACTTATTCGTTTGCTATTGAGATTTCATGTACCAAAATTAGGCAGTATATTTTTAGATGGTAATGAAATTTCCAAATTAAACTTAAAAGATTTAAGATCATCTATCTCTTTAGTTACTCAAACTATTACTCTTTTTCCCGGTTCAGTACTACAAAACATAGCGTACGGTAATAAGAATTCAACGGAAGCAGACATTGTTGATGCAGCTAAAGTTGCAGAAATACATAATTTTATTGAAAGTCTACCAGAGGGATACAATACTCAAATTGGTGAAGGTGGTCATAAATTATCAGGAGGTCAACGGCAAAGAATTTCAATTGCTAGAGCCGTGTTGAAGGATGCTCCTATTTTGGTACTTGATGAAGCGACCTCATCGGTTGATAATGAGACTGAAGAGGCATTACAGAAATCCTTGGACTTTATTTCAAAAGATAGAACGACCATAGTAATTGCGCATAGACTTTCTACAATAAGACACAGTGATTCAATTATAGTATTAGACAGTGGAAAAGTAGTAGAATCGGGGACTCACGAAGAGTTATTGAAAAATAATTCTCAATATTTTAAATTGTGGAATGTCCAAACTGGTAAGCGTTAATCAATAGTTGCCCTTATCACCCCCTTCCCATAATTCCTGTTATCGGGCCCGTAGATCAGCCTGGAAGATCGCCTGCTTTGCAAGCAGGAGGCCTCGGGTTCAAATCCCGACGGGTCCACCATTTTTGTAAAGTTACTTTTTTAATGCATAATTGATGACCTAGTATGCGTGTATTAGTTGCAATGATGGTTTCCATCATGCTTTGCCTTCAGCCAATGATATCTTTAAACGATGAATCTGGGAATTATACAATAGTTTCATTTTCATCATTTCAAGAGACTCAAGTAGAGGAAAATTGGTGGGAGAATACTCGCATGGATATGAATAAGAATAGTATGCATGACATGCTAGATATTGCTCTTGAACAAGGCAAATATGTCGTAGATGGTAAAATTTCAATTCTCGTCGATTTTGACCACATGCCTACGGAATTAGATGAGCAGTTATTGATTGATGAAGTTAATTTTGAGCCATCTTGGAGATTCCATCACATTCCTATAATTGCAGGCACAATTGAAATTGCTTTAATTGATGATTTACTGAATGTCGAAGGTGTAGTATTTTTGACATTAAATGGTGAAATGAGGATGGCTCTTGACAATGCCATTGGTATTCACCATGTAGATACTGTTTGGGATTTTGGCTACACAGGTGAAGGAATTAGTATTGCAATAATTGATACTGGTATTGATCCATTGCATGTGGGATTGAATGATTTTGATGATGATCCTACAACTAATGATCCTAAGGTCGTAGCTTTCTATGATGCTTTAGATGAGAGTGGTGATGATGGCAGTGGTGAAACAGATGCTTATGACGATCAAGGGCATGGTTCACATTGTGCAGGAATTTCTGCTGGAACTGGTTCTATTGAAGAAGGCCCCTTGAGTGATGGTTCTACACCATACAGAGGAGTAGCTCCAGATGCTTGGTTAGTTGGTGTTAAGGTTCTAGACAGTGGAGGTTCAGGAAGTTTTGCAGAAGTAATGAAGGGAATGGAATGGACTATCGATAACAAAATTAAATACAACATACGAGCTGCATCTATGTCTCTCGGCGGTGTTTGGCTAGTTGAGTTAACACAAGAGCAAGAAGAGCGTGTTACACATCTTGCAAATGAAATGGTTGCAGCAGGTATTTCTTTAATGATTGCAGCAGGAAATAGTGCAGGTTATGGAACAATAGGCACACCTGGGGCTGCTAAGGATGTAATTACAGTAGGTTCTACAGAAGACAGTAAAGAATTAGCAGTTTATTCAAGTAAAGGGCCAACACATGAAGGTCAAATAAAACCTAATGTGGCAGCAATTGGTTCTGCAGTAATGTCTGTCGAGGCAAATAGCGGTAATGGCTATGCTTCTTACTCAGGTACTAGTATGGCAACTCCAATGGTCGCAGGTATGGCTGCTTTACTACTTCAAGCAAATCCAGATTTACAGCCATTGATGATTAGAACCATCCTTGAATCAACTTCAGAGTACAAATGGCTGAGTCATCCAGTAAGACCAAATAATGACTATGGTTGGGGATTTGTCTTGATGGATGCGGCTTTAGAAGAGGCAATACAATATGATGCCTCACTTTCAATTAACATAAGTGCAGATACTTCAGTTATTTCTTATGAAGGTAATGAGACTGATGGGGGAAATGATACCGCATCTAGATTTTATGTAAATGAGAATGAAAATTTATATTTTGATGTTGAAGGAAATGCATCTAATATTGAATGGCGAGATATTCTCATTGAAGATGTATGGCACAGCGTTGATTCATTATCTGAGATTAATGTGATGACTACTCAATTAGGAACTGGAAATCATACGATTTGGGTTCGTGCAGTAAGTTCTGAAGGAATTAGTGCACCAGTTACTGTTGCCCTTAACATAGGAGATGCAGTTTATTCAGAAACAGAAGATTCACCTTCTTTACCATTTGGCTTTGTTATCTTTACTTCAATGATGGTTGCTTTATACAAGACTAGAAGAATTGATTAGAAATTAGGCATAATTGATATATATGACCTCGATAAGCAATCATTATGCAAGAATTCAATGTGTCTTTAACCGATAAGCCTGGTGAATTAGCTGAAGTTGCTTCAGCAGTTGGAGATGGAGGAATTAACATATTAGGTTGCGTGGGTATGGGTCGTTCTAGTCCTTCAGTAACGATGGTTACAGATGACGAAGAGGCTACTGCCAATCTTTTAAAATCTACTGGAAGAACTTTTGAGACTAATGAGTTGATTTTAACTACATTACCAAATGAACCTGGGGCACTTGCAAATATGACTACAAAATTAAGTGATGCTAAAATCAATATTATTTCATTTTACATAATGAAAATGGAATTAGATGTTGCAGATGTTGCCTTAACTACTGATAATCCTGAGAAAACAAAAGAAATACTAGGAATATAAGTTAATGAGGGTGGATCTCCATGGTCTCCCTTTATCTGAAGCTAAAATAAAATCTCAAATATCCGTAGCTGAAGCTTGGTCAAAATCTAATTCTTCAGTAGAGTTAATTCATGGATATCACTTGGGTAATGCTATCAAGGATTACATTCAAGATAGAAACGGCCTCCAACTAGATATTGAAACCATATATCCTGAAGTTTCAGAGTTGAAATTAAAGGATAAGGGGCTTGGAGCTACAATGATTAGCTTTAGAAGGCGTTGATTATGAATTTTACAGCATTATTAGGTATGTCAATTGTTTGTGCATTAGGTGCAATGTCTCCAGGTCCAAGTTTAGCTGTAGTTCTTAGGAATACTATTTCAGGAGGTCGTACGCAAGGCGTTTTGACAGGAATAGGACATGGTATTGGTTTTACAATTTATGCATTTCTTGCAGTTACTGGACTATCTGCAGTATTAATTGCTAATGAATCAGCCTTTACCTTTCTCCAATGGTCTGGCGCTGCCATTTTACTTTGGTTATCTTATAATATGCTGACATACCAACCTTCAGATATTCCAAGTGAATATCAAAGTAGTGGACGTCGGGGATTTGTTGAAGGTTTCCTAATCTCCTTTTTGAATCCTAAAATTTTAGTTTTCCTTGTAGCCGTTTTTAGTCAATTTATTGATCCCAATATGACTTTCTCAGATCGGATAATTATGGCAGTAATTGCTGGCTTAATAGATACTGTATGGTATGTTCTGGTTGCTACATTCTTAGCAGGAACTTCAATAATAGATAAATTGAGATCGAATTCTACATTAGTTGATAGAATAATAGGTTCAGCTTTACTTATACTAGCTATTTTATTGATAGTCAAATCAGTTATTTAGTTCATATATTGCTGAGTTTTTGTCATTTTCTCGAGCTTCTACTTTGAAGCAGCGGGCTCTTCCTTTTGTTATTTCCAATAAAATATCGTTAGCTTTTGTGAGTGCAGCTTTAGCGCTTGATTCAAGGCTGGCTTCTGGTACAATTCTCAAGTCGCACAAACCTTTTTTATTTAATTCTTGAAAAGTTGATAACTCTGGATCGTCTTCAGCAATAATCATTGTATGGTCATACATTTCAAGCAAATATTTTTCTAAATTCTTTAAATCTCCAAAGCCTACTACCCAACCATGTTTGTCCATTTTTTTTGCTTCAAAATAGAAAGTATATTGTCTCGAGTATCCATGAATATAAGCACAATGTCCTTTATGTTTCCATTGTCTGTGGGCGCACGGTAAATTACGGTAAGTTTTGGTAGATGTATATCTCTCGTTCATATTTTCTCCTTATGTTTATTTTCTGTATTGATAGCATCTTCTAAGACTTGGGGCCATGGTTTGACATAGGCTACGGGATCAATTTTGCCTACTGCATGGAATGCAAGGATTCGTTCTATGTCTGCTCCACTAGTACCGCTACTTCTTCCATTTTCATCAGGATTATAGCTAGTATTTGTATTAGAAAATACGGTATCAAAATCAAGTTGTAATTTATTCAGAGATTGCTCAGAATCTCTTAAAATCATTTCTTTGTCGCCATCAATATATGGCAAGTAAAACGAAACTTTTTCGCTATCCCAATTACCAATCTTGAATGCGTTTTCTAAAGCTTCGTAAAATTCAGGTCTGCAATCTGGATAAATTGCATGGTCTCCAGAATGAACTCCCAGTGCTATCTTAATTTCTTGTTCTTCTTTCATAGCAATGGAAAGTGCATATCCATAAAGGATTGAAGCGAAAATTGCATTCCTATTGGGAACCACAGTCTGCTTCATTTGTTCTTCTTCATAATGCCCTTCTGGAATTTCATAATCTTCAGTAGTTAATGCAGAATGGAAAACTGACATAGCAGATTGCAAGTCAACAATTTTGTGTGAAATCTGAATATTATTATTTGCCAGATACTGAATGTTTGCCTTGGCTCTATCTAATTCTATCTTATGTTTCTGTCCATAATCATAAGATAATGTGTGAACGGTATAATCATTGGCTATAAGGTGCATTAGAAGGCCTGTAGAATCCATTCCACCTGAGAATGCCATGACTGCATGCTTGACCATTAATCGACTCCCATCCATTTGTGAGTTTGTAAAGACAAATTCCAGCCAGGATTTTGCATTACCATGTCAAAAGTACCACGAAATGTTTTACCGTTAAATCCAGCGTCTTTAGCCTCATCATAACAAGGTTGTAGGAATAAATTTTCAAAACCAGTTTTTAAATTATCGTACATAGATAGATCTTGCCCCGTGTAAACAACTTTCAATTCATTACCTTTTCTTTGCTTGATACTAAATTCAGGATAGAGCATGTCTTTTGGACTTACGCAAATCCAATCCACTACACCTTCTTCTAATTCAATAGTTCCGTTAGTCTCAATTGCAATATTGTAGTCATTTGCATGTAATTCATCAGATAGTGGGCGTAATTTTTGCATTGCGGGTTCTCCTCCTGTGAATATAACTCGCCTAGTTTCCCATTTACTGAGAATTGCCATTATTTCTGAAATAGTCATCCTATCCCATTTACTGAAATCAGTGTCACACCAAGAACATTGAAGATTGCATCCTCCAAATCTGATAAAAACGGATGGAACACCTGTGTGGAAACCCTCCCCCTGGACGGAATTGAAAATTTCTACTATTGGATAACTTCTTTCATTTACCATTTTAATTTTTGATTAAGTCCATGAGTTCAGATCTGGCCTCGGCTTTGTCAAAGAATACTCCTCTCATTGCAGAGGTAGTCATTGTAGCATGGCTCTTCTTTACGCCACGACAGCCCATACAGTCGTGCTTTGCTTCGATAATAATTGCAGCCCCTAAAGGTTTCAAATATTTTTCTAGAGCATCGGCAACTTGTGTTGTTATTCGCTCTTGATTTTGTAATCTTCGAGAATATATTTCAACAATTCTTGCTAATTTGGAGATTCCCACGATCCGCTCAGTTGGAATATAGGCTACATGTGCTTTACCAGTAAAGGAAAGCATATGATGTTCACACGTAGAGTAAAATTCTATGTCTTTCAGAAGTACAATTCCATCATACCCCTCTCCATTGAATGTGGCTTTTAGCGTATCTTTGGGATCTTGATTATATCCTGAATACAATTCTTTCCAGGATTCAACTACTCTCTTTGGTGTATTTTTGAGACCTTCACGTAGACTCTCTTTTTGGTCTGGTTCGATATGCTCTAGAATTCCTTTTACTAAATCTTGCGGACTACTCATTTATTTACCTCTTCCATGTCTTTCATCAATTGAATCTAATTGATCCAATAATTTTCTACATGCAGTTCTGATTGCATCAGCTAGACTCACAAATTTTTTGTCATCACCCGTGTGCTCTTTGAGGTCATTCATCAATTCGGCAGGCATATCTAAACTGATTTTAGGCATGTTTTGGCCTTTGAAAGCTAGTATATAGGTATTACTATAATATTACTCAGATATTACTTGAGTATTATTTTCCATTGAATTTATGGTTCTCCACACCCAAAGAGGCCCTACAATTGCTGAAACTCCAATTGATATTGCAATAGAATACCAAACCCAAATTATTTCCATTTCTTGAACTATTGCAAAATAATAGGCTAGAGGTGCTGAAATTAGTAACACTCTTAGAGCTGTAATCACTAAAACAGGAAATCCTTGACCCAGACCTTGCATTATTCTGCCACAAGGCATTGCAATTCCTACAAATGGATATGCGAAACATAGGGTTCTTAATGCTCCAATTCCGATTTCTTCAATCATTGGATCATCCGTAAACAGACCCATTATCTTTGGAGCTAATAAATATACAGATAGTGAAGCAATGGCTACTATTCCAAATGCCCTAGTTATTCCATATATTATGATGTGTCTAACTTTATCCATTCGTTTAGCACCAGTAAACATACCTACTGTTGTAACAAGTCCTGTTGCGATACCCATTATTGGTAAGAACATTAACATATCCAGTCTTCCGGATATAGTATAAGCTGCAACAGCTTCAGCTCCGTATCCTATTATCAAAATATAATTAAAGACGCCTTGTCCAAAAGACATAATTAACATTGAAACAGATGACGGTATTCCAACCCATAATATTTCTTTCATTATTTCTGGTGAAAATTGGAATTCCTTGAGATTAAAAGTGATGTATGCATGATCTTTCCAAAATAGCATATAGATAAAAATTGAAAATACAATCATTTGAGAGACTACACTTGCAGCTGCAGCTCCTTCAACACCCATGCCTAATCCAAATCCACCATATCTTTCCAGATTAAAGATAAAAATAGGATCAAGGATTATATTGAGTACAGTTCCAATGACTGCAACCATTACTGGGAATTTCATATCTCCTTCTCCAGCTAATATTGAACGAAATACGATTGCAAAAACAACAAATGTCATTCCATAGCACGTAACTCTAAGATACCCCCAAGATTCATCAAGCATTTCTTTTGGCGCACCGAGCATTGATAAGACATCCTTTCCTAAAACCAATCCAGCGATAGTTAGTGTTAAACCTAATACTAATCCAAGTATGATACCATGCTCAGCAGCATTATTTGCTCTCATCTTATTTCCAGCTCCAATCGCCCTTGAAATTGATGAAGTAAGTCCAGTTCCTATTCCAAAAGTTATCCCCATTACAAAGAAGTATAATGGCATATTGAATGCCACAGCTGTAATCGATTCTCCACCTAATCTTCCTATAAACAGCATATCCACTATTGAGTACATTGTTTGAATGGCCATACCAGCCATTACAGGTAAAGCAATACTCCACAGTGCTTTCTCCGGTTTTTCTAGAAATTCATTGAGCCGGGATTCATTTTTGTTATTCACTTATTCACAGCCTGCTGCTTGCTATTTCAGACTATCTAACAATAAGCTTTCAAGTTCTTTAACATTGCCCTTACATATTTCCAATTGTTCACTATTAACTAGTTCAATATAACCATTATTAGTTTTACCTACAATACAAGGCGTAAGCGTCTTCGTGTATTCTTCCAATTCAGTTTCTCTTTCGTTGAGATGTACAAAACTTATAGGTATACCTAAATTGTCTTCGCATTCCTTCCAAGCATCTTTTTTCCCAGTTCTACCGTGTGTAATATCACAAAGGGCACAGTGGGCCATACCGAACATTTTTCCGGTAATATATTTCAGCTCTCCAAGAACTCCACCGTCGGCTTGGTAAATTCCTATTATTTGACTAACATTAGACATTGTATTTCTAAAATTATACAGATATATAAAATTTCACTATTAATGTGCAATTTGACACTTAAAGTTATATCCCTGATTTTTAAATCCTATTTGTGGAAACTGATAATTTTGACGAAGATATTAATCCTCCAGCCGAATTATATGGTTATCATGCAGTAAGTTCGTTTGCAAATGACACTGCAATGCCCTATCTAGGTTATTTCGCAGTTAGATTGGGTGCTTCTTTTGAACAAATAGCATGGCTCCAATCTCTAATGAATTTACTTCCCAATGCATTACAATTCTTTTGGGGGTGGATTTCTGATACTAGATTGGTCAGAACTTATTGGATAATTGGTGGTTCTGTTATTGCATCTTTTGCATTGTTCATGCTTTCAACAGTTCAAAATCCAGATGAAATGATAATTCTTGTAATTGCATATGCCGTTGCTTTATCCATAATCACGCCCACATGGTCTGCTTTACAAGGTGATTGGATGGCGCCTTCAAGACGCGGTAGTACATTAGGTAGATTTCATCTTATAGGTGGTTTGATGGGTTTAGTTGGATCATTAATAGCTATTTATTCAGTATATGTTAATGAAGCTGATACTCCAGATTCATTTCGTCCCTTGTTCGTAATAGCTGCAGCAGCAACATTTATTGGTGGTTTGATTTTAGTTCGCGTACCTTACAGAGATCCGACAAAAATCCCTGACTTAGTGTTGACAGATTCAGTCAAGAAAGAATATTCTAATACATTTCAAAATTATGTGAGAGTCCAATCTTTTTACACCTTGAATATGTCTCTTATTTGGCCATTGTTTGCTATTATTTTAATTAAAGTTCTGGAAGTAGACAATATTATTTTAGTAATATTCAGTTTGATAGGGGCAGTTTCTGAGATGATTTTTCAACCAGTAATGGGTCGATTAGTGGATAGAGTAGGTCCATTACCAGTTTTAATTATTAGTCGAATTGGTTTTTCTATTTTACCATTTCTTTATGCTTTTTTCCCAGATATTAGGGTAATGATTCTATTACAAATATTAATTTTTGGTCCATGTTACAGCGCATTTTTAATAACTTCGAATGCGATGGTTTTAGACCTAGCCCCTAATAAGGAAAGAGCCGCGTATTTCAGTTATTATAATACAAGAGTTGGTATCTCGACCTTTATTGGTGCTTTAGCTGGTGGGTATCTTGCAGGCTATCTGGATGATTTTTCAGGTCCACTTTACTTAATAGACAATTTGTTAAACTTCAGTTTGATAAACGGTTTGGACTACACCTGGCGGGCTATTTTTGTTGTATTCTTGATTTCAGGTATCGGTCGTACCATTTCAACCTTATTCTTTTTAAAATTAAGAATGCCTAAGAAATATCCTAATTCCATTTATTTTGTGGATTGGTTGATGGAATTTAGAATGTTCCGTCGTCGCTAGTTACTTATAATATTTTTGTAATAATGAATGAAAATAATGGACGCCAATTTCTCTCTTTGGAGAGTATCTACCTCTGTCATAGAAATTAGATTTCACACCCTTTTGCACAGATTCAACTATGTCTTCATCTTCAAGTTCTACTTTATCTAAATCAGCCCCAGCTCCTTTATCCATCAATTCTTCTTTCCATACATAGCTAAAATAGTCAATTTCAGTATATTCAGGTGATTTTGGTTTAACTACATTAATAGATAATCCCCAGGGATAAAAATTGAACATCATATTTGGGAATAAGAAGAAATAATATGCAGCTATGTTCTTACCATAATCTTCATGATCATGAGGTATATCAAAAGCATTTTCACCATCTTTACCTATACCAATTTGTAAAACAGTATTATCAATTCCTTGAGTAGAATAATTTTCGTATTCCAATTCTTTATTCAAACCTTTATGAACAAATGGTATGTGAAATCCTTCCAAATAGTTATCACAATAAAGAGCCCAATTTGCATTAACTTTGTATGTTCGGGACAGTTCTGGCTTATATTGGAATTCTCCAACTGGTAACCAATCTAATCTCTTAGCCATTGGCGCAATAAGTTCCGAAAGATTACATTTCTTTTCATTAGTAATAAATATCAGGTTTTTCCAAGCTTCCATCTCAATTACAGGTAAGTTATCCTCTTTATTTGGAAAATTAGTGACATTTTCAAATTCAGGCATAAATTTCATGCTTCCATCTATCTCAAATTGCCTTCCATGGTATCCACAAACCAATGTTTTAGATTCACAGGATTCACTGCATAGTATATTTCCTCTGTGTGTGCACACGTTAGATAAACATCTAATCTTTCCTTTATCTTTTGTTAATAGATATGGTTCATCAACCATTCCATCGAGGAGAATTCCGGGGTGCACATTATTATTTTCTAATAAATTAGCATCACCAATAAATTGCCAGCTTCTAGCAAATAATGTTTTTAATTTTTTATAAATTTTTAGACTATGATAAAATTTTGAAGGGATAGTTTTTGCTTTTCGAATATCTGCATCAATATCAATTTTCATCTTCTAGGCCAATTTCTAACGTAAGTTAATAGTTTTGTTTCTGCACAAAGTTCATTTTCTTCATTATAACCTTTTACAGTTAGCCATTCTTCATGCTTATTGTTTTTATTGATTCCGTTAACATATGTTTCTATATTTTCTTCAGTCAGTTCAAAAATTACGGTTAAATTACTCTTTACTGATTTGAGATATTTTATATTTGCTTCTTTGGTAAAAACATAAGCATCAATACCTCTTTTACTCAAGATCAAAGGTAGTGCCATGCCATAATACATGTCCATTCCAGAGTAGGTTGTTCCTCCAAACATTATTTTGTCAAATGCACTATTCAACCATGATCTGGTGATAACCATTTTAGCTTTTAGAAAGTCTTCACTAATACTTACAACTTTAATTCGATTGGCAATAGAAGGTGGCCATCGGTTCATCATTTTAGCCAATTGGCTTGAATTAAGCTTTCTTTCTTTATATTTTTTAGAATAATATTTGAATGGATTAAGAATCAACGCCTCCTGCCACCGCCGCCGCTACTGCCTCCGCCACCTCGGCTTCCACTTCCACTTCTTCCACCACCACCGCTTCGGCTTGTACCACCACTCCGTCTTGTAGCTCTACGGTTTCCTCCATTACCTCTGTTTCTATTGTTTCCAAATCCTCCAAAAGGTCCCCAACGGTTTCGCCCATATCCTCCACCCATACCTGTAGCTCTTTGTGCCCAGCTAAGTACAATTCCGACGATAATTATAGGTATACACAATAATCCACCACAACACATTAAGAACCATCCAACAAATCCTAGAGGGTCTTTTGGTACGTCCATGAATGGACTGTACGCATCTTCGTATCTCTCAGGATTATAAATTATAATTACAGTTGAATTAAGAGCTACACGTTTATCAGTTTCATTTACAAATTTTTGAAATAAGTTTTCCTCACCGTATTGTTCGATATCATCAATCCATTCACTTTGCCATATAGCAATATCTTCATTTAAGATATAGTTTTTTTCATTTATAGTATAATTATATGTTAGACTTATTTCATATACAAAATCTTTCCAGCATTCCCAATCATCTAGATATCCATCATCATTACTATCTTCGCAAAATTCACCCTCAATAGATGTTTTACGATTGTCTTGTTCGATTATAATTCCTTCAGTTTCAGGCCATTCAGATGGTTTTGAATCTGATTCAGTTGAAGACATTACTGCGCCAAACACAGCTGCAATTACCAAAGCCAGCGCTATGAACACAACAATGAGAACTGGCCAATTCATATCGCCATCTAGCCAAGAACCGCTGCCTCCTCCAGTATTATCATCGTTACCAGGAAGTGCATATTCATTATCAGTTTCAGGTATTGTATAGCTCCCACTTTTAGTTCCTGTTTCAGTAGGAGTTTTTGATGAAGCATATTTGTCATTATCATTACCGCTTCTCCATTTACGGTATTCATCACTATCTTGTTCTATGTCTTCGTCTTCAGCCAAATGTATTCCTCATTCTATCCAAAAAGGAAGGTTTTTCTGAATCTAATTTTTTTAGTTCTTCCCACAACTTCCTTGTTTTACCATTAGGTTTAGGTACTTTAACATTTACCCTTACGTGCTGACTTCCCTTCAAACTAGGTCTGGTAATATCAGGCATACCTTTTCCTTTCAATCTTAGAATATCTCCTGACTGTGTTCCAGAAGGTATTTTTAATTTGACATTTCCAGATAAAGTAGGTACTCTCATGCTATCTCCAATAACTGCTTGCGCAGGTGTAATTTCAAGATCCAATATTATTTCATTTTCTTGCCTTTGGAATAGCTCATGTTTTCTTACATTAACAATTATGTAAAGATCACCTTTTTGGCCATTATTTGGTCCTGCACTACCCTGACCTCGCATCCTAAGTCTAAATCCATCGTCTGCACCGGGTGGAATTCTTAATTTTATTTTTTTCTTAATGGCCACTATTCCAGAACCTCTACAATCTCTACAAGGTTTATCTATTATTTTCCCATTTCCTCTACAGTCAGAACAATTATCTGTAGTGATGGTTTGCATGAAACTTCGCTGTTTCATTCTTCTAACAATGCCCTGGCCACCACAGGTTCCGCAAGTTTTTGCAGAGCCTCCATCAGCTGCTCCCGATCCTGAACATTTCCCACAATTTCCATTTCTTGGAATTTCTACCTCTTTTTCGATTCCTTTGTAAGCTTCCTCTAGTGTAAGAGTAATATCGTATCTTAGGTCATCGCCACGGTTATCAGGTCTTCTTTGGCCTCCACCAAAAAGCTGAGAAAATACATCACCCATACCTCCACCACCTTGACCACCTCCAAAGATTTGACCAAATAAATCTGAAACATCTCCACCGTGACTAAATTGGTCCCATGAGAATCCACCTCCGCCGAAATCAACACCTTTGTGACCATATCTATCGTATCTTTCTCGTTTTTCTTTATCGGCTAGGACTTCATATGCTTCAGAAACTTCTTTGAATTTCTTTTCAGCAATTTCTGGACTTTCTTCACTAGCGTCAGGATGATGCTTTCGTGCTAATTTACGATAAGCTTTCTTTATTGTTCTTTCATCAGAATCTTTAGGGACATCCAAAATTTCGTAGTAATCTTTTTTAGCCATAAGCGTCGCTCCTATTTTCCCCTTTTAATAAAACTTTAGAATTGTCTTCCTTCTATCCCTCTGGCACTTAGTCCTACTGTAATCAAAGCTAAAATTGCTATAATTATGGCTGCAGTAAAAGGCTCAGTAACTAAATCTAAAGTTTCGTCCCCAGCAGACTTTATTAGTCCAAAATCTTCAGTTGAAACATCCCATCCCATATTTTTAAGTCCTTGGAATAGGGTCGAATTAAGATAGTGGCTAACTGTAATTTGTTGATAATTTCCTCCAGAGACTATCATTTCCCATAACATCCAGTATATTATTCCCAAGAAAAAAGGTCTGTCAAAGTATACTGAAATCAATATGAAAATTCCAATATAGGCTACAGATTCAAGCAACAATAATTTGATTACTAAAAATAAAACATCAGACTCTTCTTTAATCCCATAAAGTCCTGCATTCATCATTGTTATTATATAATAAATTAGGCTTGTGACTGCGAGAATACTAAACATGCAAACCACGCCTGCAATATATCTATAGAGTATAATTTCAAAAGGCCTTATTGGCGTTGTTCTCAAAATTTGGATAGTTTTCTTATTGAATTCTTCATTAATTAATTCTGAGGCGAACATTATAGCCATTAGTACTCCTATAAATTTAATCAAGAAAGCATTTGAGATATCAATAAAGGTTTCACGTACATTTTCATGTATTGGTGTTCCGGCTAATTCATTTTCAGTATCATAATAATATATTTTATCTCCGCCTATTTCTTGAACTTGGCGTTCATCTTGTTCATTTGTATAAGCCCATAGTCCCAATATAGCTGGAAGCAATAAAATTAGTATAAGAATCCAAGTCAATTTGTTCATTAACAATCGTAAGATTGCGTCTTTTATGATAGGTTTTCCTAAATTTGTTGCTCTATCCAAAATATCCTTTATTTCCATTGGGCGCCTCCCACTAATTTAGTATATAGTGAATCTAGAGAATCATCCTTAGAATTGATCTTTTCTATTTTTATTTTTTCTTTCTTAACAATTCGTGGTAACTCTGAATAGAATGTTTCGGCACTATCAGTTTCAATTATTAGCTCGTTATTATCAATTCTTGTGGCTCTCACCCAAGATTCATCCATCATTCTTTTAGCTAACTTTCTTAAATTTTTACTATCAATAGGTGTAACATGGACTTGTCTTGGAATATTATTCATTAGATTACGAATCTCATGTCGATTACCTGAAGCTAGCATTCGTCCATTATTTATTAATATAATCTGATCAGTTAAATTTTCTATATCATGAAGTATGTGGCTTGAAATCATTATAGTTTTCCCTTCGCTTGCCCATTCTTTCATTTTCATCATTAGCAGATGTCTTGTACTTGGATCCGCACCTTGAAATGGTTCATCTAAAACATAAATATCGGGATTGAAGACTGAAGCTCTTGCAATTTTAGTTTTCTGACGCATACCTCGGGAATAGGTTCTTATTTTTCTATCCATGGCATCCCCTAGACCTAACTCACGTAGAGAGACTTTTGCCATTTCATCAGATTTTTCTAGACTATTATTATGCATTTGTAAAAAATATGAAACATAGTCAAGACCCGACATGTGTTCATAAAAGCAGTCATATTCAGGCACAAATCCGATTTTCTTTCTTTGTTCCCAGCTGGTAAAAGGGTTGTTACCCATAACACTTACACGTCCTATTGAAGGTCTTGACAATCCTAAAATTATTTTCATCATAGTAGACTTTCCAGCTCCATTAGGACCTAGAATACCAGTTAAACCAGGTTTAATTTCTACGGAAATATCAGATATACCTTGCACTTTCCCATAATTTTTAGTTACGTTTTCAAGGATGACTTCACTCATTTGTTTGCCTCCATTTGTGAAATCATCCAATTAACAAACAGTCCACATCCTCCAATGACCAAAGTTAAGGTTCCAAATATTTCAAGATTGGAGAGTTCAATGCCTTTTAGTTGGCCTAAAGAAGTGAAATAGTATTCGGATCCAAAAATCTCAAAACTAACAATATCTAATAAATGTGTAATAGAAAGTAATAGTACACGATCATCACCAACAAAGAAGTGGAAAATTTCTACAATTATGTTTGTTCCGTAAACGAAAAGAAAGAACGCTCCAGCAGCTCTATATTCTCTATTAATTAATGTTGAGAAAGTTAAGCCGATAATTGAATAAGATGCTGAGTAAAATATGCCTTGGGTTATAATGCCAAACATTAGCCATTTGTGCTTCATTATCCAATCAAATTCTAAACCTGCACTAGACCATTGAGTGATAAATGTTATCATATTAGGCAAGACAGTTACAAAAAGTAGTAGCAAAAAAATAGGTATGAATCTAGCAATCAGATAGTCTAAACGGCTTATAGGTCTTGAAAGATATAGGTGTAAAGATTTGTCATTCATATCATTAGCTATCAAGCCCCCACTGGCAATTGCAGCTAATGTGACTAGAAACAGTCTAACACCTCCTAGGCCCATATCTCCATAGTATGCAATAGGTTGGCAATATTTGAATTCTGAGGTCATTTCATCACAAGGGTATGTGCTATTTTCTGAAGCCATTAGTACAAAAAATACGATTGACCACAAATAAATTAAAAAGACAAGGGCTAAATTCCACCCACTTTTCATATTAAACTTAATTAGATTAGCAAATCCACGTAAGCCCATACCGATTACTATTCTAGTTCTTGTAGTTAATTCAGCATCATATCTTTTAAATTTTTCGCTAACTTGAGCTTCTTCTTTCATTCAATAGCCTCCAAGTAAACATTGTCCATAGTAACTTTACTTCTTTCCATTTCATACAATTGGCATTTACTTTCCACAGCAGCATCAATAATTTGTTGAAAAGTTTCCTCATTTACGTATGGCACTCGTAAAGTTCGTCCATCACTTAGCAGATTTATCTTCTTCATTTTCAAGATATTTGCAAAACCGTCTATGTCTCCTCCAAGCCTTACTTGGATAAAGTCATTTTGTTTTTTCATTAATTCATTTACACTTTCTTTCATTTGTAATTTACCGTTATTTACGATAATAACATGATCACAAACAGTTTCTACGTCTTGGAGAATGTGCGTACTAAGTAATACATTTGTATTGCTTACTTTTGTTAAACCATTAATTGTATCTAGCATTTCATGTCTAGCTTTTGGATCAAGTCCAGAAGTTGGTTCATCCAGAAAAATTATCTCCGGGCCATGAATTAATCCTTGAGCTAATTTTATTTTTTGACGCATTCCTCCGGAGTATTCTTCAATTTTTCTATATTTTTCTTCTCCCATTTGAAGATGGCCTAAAATTTCGTGAGTACGTTGAGTAGCACTTGGAGTGTCCATTCCACTTACCAATCCCATTTCAATCAAAAATTCGACACCAGACAAGTGATTAGGTATGCAATCGTGTTCAGGCATGTAGCCTATTTTTCTTCGTATATTTATTGAATTTTTATCTAAATTTTCGCCTAAAACAGTAACATTTCCAGAATTGGCAGTAATTAATCCTAAGGCAATTTTAACGAATGTGCTCTTTCCAGCTCCATTAGGTCCTAGAATACCAATTTTCCCTTTTGGTATTTCGACAGAGAAATCATCGAGTGCCGTTACAGACCCATATTTTTTAATTACATTTCTTGCTTCTATCACGTCGATTCCCTTGCTTAATATTTCAAACCTCTATTTATAAAAATCTCATGAAAATATTTTGAATAATTTTATATATGCACCTGTTTCGGACAGGATACCGTAGCAGAGATGTAATCTCGCTTTACTACGGAGGTGAAACCATCGCATCAAACAGGATAAATCAAGCTATCGAGGATGCTCTCGAAACAGACAGAGAACGTAAGTTCGTAGAGACTGTAGAAATTGCAGTCAATCTTCGAGATGTAGACTTACAAAACCCTCAAAAGAGAATTAGTGCGGAAGTTTCTCTTCCACATGGTCGAGGTAGACCTGCTAGAGTAGGTGTATTTGCCCAGGGAGAAATGGCAGTTATTTCTAAAAAAGTGGTAGATACTGTAATTTCACCAGAACAAATTGAAGAGCTTTCAGAAAATAAAAGAGCAGCTCGCAAGTTGGCAGATAAATTCGATTTCTTTGTAGCTGAAACGGGATTAATGGCAACTATTGGTAAAGGTCTAGGTGTTGTTTTAGGTCCAAGAGGTAAGATGCCTCGTCCAATTCCACCACAAGCAGACATTGAAAGAATTATTAAGAGTTTAACAAATTTAGTTCCTGTACGTTCCAAAGATCGTCCAACATTCCATGTACCTATAGGTAACGTGTCAATGTCAAAAGAACAGTTAGCTGAGAATATGGAGACTGTAATGAAACGTATAGAATCTAATTTGGATAGAGGAACAGACAACATAGCCTCTGTATGGGTTAAAACTACAATGGGTAAGGCGGTGAGATTAGGATGAAACCGGAAGCATTTGTAGCAGATTGGAAACGTAAAGAAGTTTCAGCAATTCAAAGTTTTATTGAAGGTTCAGATGTTGTCGGTTTGGTTGATGTTTCAGGTATTGGAGCAAAACAAATGTTGGCAATGCGAGCAACATTGAGAGATCTTGGTGTAAAACTAAGAATGTCTCGTAATCGTCTCTTAAAATTAGCACTTGTAGATGCGTCTAAGAATAAAAAAGGAGTTGAACAAGTATCTGAAGCTTTTGGACAAAGTCAATTTGCACTGTTGTCATCATCTGAGAATCCTTTCAAAATATTTCAAATGTTATTAGAGTCCCAAACTCAAGCACCAGCTAAGGGCGGTGAAATTGCTCCATATAATATTGTAATTGAAAAAGGACCAACTGCTTTTCCAGCAGGTCCTATTGTTGGAGATTTTCAAACTGCAGGATT
>MDSW01076762.1_pt1 | contig 18316 bp, 16 predicted proteins | sample 811171 | NCBI WGS metagenome assembly MDSW01 (sample SAMN05326641, study PRJNA326480) | marine metagenome | isolation source: seawater | place: Atlantic Ocean: North West | collected 2012 | reverse complement strand
TATCTATAAGCATCTGTTTGTAAATTTCAGGGCTAAAGGACCCTGGGTTAGCTAAGTGCCATTGATCAATTTTACTTTGCAGGTTTTCCCTTTGTAGCAGAAGCTCCTGGTTAACCGGGATTAAATCGTTTAATATATCAGACAGTCCAGTCCAGAAGATGTCTTTATCTATGTCCAGTTCTGGAAGAATCTCTGCATTGATAAATGTATGATAAGATTCAGCGACTTGATATTCACCTATGTTTGTATACGACTCCATATTTCCCTCGTAGATATAATTTTCCCAATGGTCTCATTCTACAAAACATTCTTCAGTTTGAAAACTTTGGGTATTTTGTGATATTAATCTAGTCACACATTGAATTCTACGAGTGAAGGAATATATTTGAATACAGCTATCAAATTTAATACAACCACAGTATTTTCGATAGAAACCCTCACTCAGAAAGTTTCACAAGTTGATCCAATGCATCACCCTGTGGGTATCACCCCTAAGCCAATTGTTGAGCCTTGTCACTTTGATTATGTAACCAAATACCCCTCGCAGGCGAATGGTATTTGGGGTTCAATTTCAGCAGCACTATTAGTGCTCTCGTTTTCTGCTATTCTAATCTCAATAAGCCTGATACTTTTATACCTGTTGTTATTTCAGTTAGGCTTGGTTCGAATCGTTTCATAGTCTTGAAAAAATGGGCCACATAATGTTGTTACCGTAGAACTCGTACCCTAGAATATACTGATGGACCGATACAAATACTACTTAAACATCGGATTAGAATTTAGTTGGCTCACTGTCGCGTTATTTCTTCCATTATTACTAACTACAGAATCAAGCTTTATTTCTCAAGACCTTTACTCCCGCTTTGAAGTTCCTAAAACGATTTTTCTGAAAGTATTTGCGGCAATAGTACTGATTCTTTGGATGCTTAAAGAGTCTACTAGTTCATCCGGCGCCATCTATTCAATATTTACAAGTACAGTCCGTTTGCGAGCGATAAAAATGGACTCCGCTTTCTTTATAGTTACGGCCATCATTCTGCTAGTCTTCTCGACATTTATAGCCACTATACTGTCAGCCAGCCCAACCACAAGCATGTGGGGGCATCAGCCAGGGAATGACCCTTTTTCGATGTACTCCCTGATTTGTTATACCATCCTTTTTGGTGCGCTAGCCAGGAATGTCCAAACCCCCGCCCAAATCGACCGGATATTGATCGTATTTGTATTTTCAGCAACTCTAGTCGCTGCATATGGCATCTTTGAGTATTTTGGAATGGACCTTGTGACTACCAATGAGGCAGCCAATTTCAGTAGGATTTCAAGCACCCTTGGGAATCCGCTCGTCGCTGGGTCTTTCTTTGTCATTTCTGCAGGAATAACGCTCACTTCTCTGTTCCATACCTTGCATCCTGGCATAAATAAATCTGGTTGGCGAAGATTCAGAGTTGGCTTATGTAGCTTTTCGTTTATATGCCAATTCACCGCCCTTTCATTTACAGGGAGCACAGGACCATTGGTCTCCTTTGTTTTCCTGATTGTGTTGTTTGCAATCGGGACATTTTTCCTGGACGCATCCAAGCATGCCATCAAAAACCTCATTGTGCTCGCCTCCGTTCTGCTTATTGGATCCGCCACAATTTTCATGTCGGATTTGACGAAACCAGACAACATCGATCAAGTTGACTCCTCTCAACTTGATGCTCAGGCAAACGATGAAAAAAATCTACGCCAAGAAAGCCAGGACATTTTACAGGTATTTATAAGTAACACCGTATCGGACTCCCTTCAACAGGGCCCAATCGCGACAGAGTTGGGTATCCATAGCTTAGAAAATCCGCAAGCATCCCCAACTCCTGCCTCTGGAGCATCAACAGACCCAACATTGAACACAAATCCTGCCGTAATCTCGGAAGGGGGCATAAAAGGCCGGATTTACACTTGGTCTAATACTGCAAAAGCATCCCTTCAGAGAAATTCACTGGAACAAGGACGAGACTACGGAAAGGTAACTCGGTTTATAGCGGGGTATGGCCCGGAATTAATGGAGTTTGCATTCCTTCAAACGGCTCTGCCTTATGGCCCCCTAATCCTCCCAGCCACTCCTGACCAAGCTCACAATATATTCCTACACTATTTAATCGAACAAGGTCTCTTAGGGTTGCTTAGTTCTGTCTTTGTGTTCGCCTCTCCTCTTTTAATCATTTGGGTTGCGATCAGATCAACCGACAAACAAGGTCAAACTAAAATATGGGTAATTGTAGGGGGTAGTGTTACCCTCTTGGCATATGGATTGGAGCAACAAGCAGGAATTACTAAAGTCACTGGATATACAATATATTTCATGTTGCTAGGCATAGTGTATGCATCAATCAGGCAACAACAAGCTCCCCATGAAACAAAAGGCGCTGTTGAACAAATACTCAACGTCAAAATAAACCTGAAAATGATTATTCCGCTGTTCACAGGTTCTTTAATAGTTTTAATGGTTAGTATCATTACTGTGACGCAAAACCTCAACTACTTAAGAGCTGGTTTCATAGCCGCAGATGGAGTGCAATCTTTTAACCAGGGTGATGTAGTAACAGGGTACAATTCATTCGATAAAGCAATCAAATTATCGCCACGAATCCCTGTGTACTTCCATTACCAGAATGCCGCTTTGAAACAAATGGCTGACCGATCTGATTCCCTTATGACCGTTCTTCCACCTAGGTGTGGAATCTTCAGAGAGCCGGAAAAAATAACAGAGTGTATTTATAGTGAAATCTACATAAATGCGAAACAGGCTTATCTAAACAATGGGTATAATTGGAATACAACGTTTGAAGCGGCCCAAAGTGCCTTTGACATAAAACAAGACGAGGAAGCCGTCGGACTTTATAAAATAATGCTAAATCAGGCTCCCAATTCATATCCATTAAAAAATCATGTAGGATATATCCATTATCTGTTATCGAATTATGACGAAGCCCAGAACATGTTCGCTGAATCATTAAAGTTGACTAGTGTCAATGAACCTGAGGCAAGAACAGCTATGATGTACAAAGGTCTGATACAGGCTAAGCAAGGCGAGATCAGCGACGCTTACGACACGTTACTAATAGCCTTAGAACTCTATTTGGAAGCAAGAACTTTGCAATATGGATATGCTACAGACCCGCAAGAGAACAAAGACATACTGTCAATTTCAATGGAACTGATCAATCTGGCTGAAATCTTAGGCAAAGAACCTCCAGTCAGGGTCGAATAAATCTAATCTGAAAGGAGACCAGAGAATGCTTACACACGACGACATCCGATCATTGGCCAAAGCATCTGATTTAAATATCAGAGATGAAGACATCGAGGACCTGAGTAAAGGACTAAATGCACTGATACAGGCGTTACAAGAACTGCCAGTGGAGCACCTCCATGCAGTAGAACCTTTATCCACGACTGCAGGAGTTCAACATGAATAACAATCTTCCATTACATAAACAATCGCTCACTCAGGCAGCAAAATCTATTGCTGAAATGACTATTACATCAACAGACCTCATCGAAGACTATCTCAGCAATATCGCACATCTGAATCCAAAGCTAAACGCATACATTACCGTATTAGACGAAGAAGCTCGTACACAGGCTCACAGAGCAGACCAAAATGTACGCAACAATGATGCCCTAGGTCCCCTCCATGGCGTGCCGATCGCAATCAAAGACCAAGTCCACACAAAAGGAGTGCTTACTTCCAGTGCTTCCCAAATTCGCTCTGCTTTTGTTCCTGAGGAAGATGCGACTGTAGTATCAAAATTGAAAGCTGCCGGAGCGATAATTATAGGTAAACTAAATATGACTGAGTTCGCTATGGGAGATCCCATAACTTCGCATTATGGCCTGACTCACAACCCTTGGGGTGTAGGCAGAGATCCAGGTACGTCTAGCACTGGCGCAGGGTCCGCTACAGCTTCTTTTATGACCGCAGCTTCAATCGGTGAAGACACTGGAGGGTCCATACGCGGACCGGCAGCAAACTGTGGCTTGGTAGGAATACGGCCCTCATGGGGATTGGTGAGCAGATTCGGCCTGGACGGAGCGTCTTGGTCTCTAGACACATTGGGGCCGCTGGCCCGGTCAGTAGAAGATACCGCTAGGGTGCTGGCTGTGATTGCAGGACACGATCCGAAAGACCCATCAACTGCAAAAACACCAGTTCCAGATTACGGAAACCAACTGAATGGCGACATAAAGGGCCTTAGGGTCGCGATCCTGCATGAATTTATAGATGGGCCGTTCGCTAAACTTCATCCTGCTGTACGAGCATCAATAGAACAAGCAATTGTTACTTTTACTAAGTTAGGAGCCAACGTAAGTACAGTTTCTATACCTAATACAAACTTTGCTGGCACCGCTAGCCGTACCATCAGTTTTGTGGAAAGGGTTAGCCTACACCCAGAATGGATCCGGGAACAGCCACAAAACTTTCACCCAAACACTCGTACCGCTTTTTTAACAGGGGAATTGATATCTGCTCAAGGCTATTACAAGGCTCAAAAGATGCGTGACAAAATAAGAGAAGATGTCTTCAAGGTTCTAGAAACTTATGATGTTATTGTGATGCCCACCGATGAGACTCCTGCTGGGGTAATGAGTTCCGATATTGGATTCCAAACGATTGAGGCCGCAAAAGAATCATTAAGAAAGAGCATGTACCGCGGCTTATTTAGTCTTGTAAGCGGCCCCGCGTTATCTGTTCCAGCGGGGTTTGCCAACGAAGACGGAGTGTCTCTGCCCGTTGGCCTTCAGATTGCTTCAGCTCCGTTCAACGAAAGCGTGGTGTTCAACTGCGCTTACGCGTTTGAGCAAGCGACAGAGTGGCATAAGACCACGCCCTCGTTACAGGATTTCGCAACTAATGATTAGTTTGGGTTATTTGTCTAATAACCCCTCTTGAGGAACTCGCCATGGAGCAGACCCTTCATATGGGAACGGTAATTCATTGGTGTCATACATAGTGACATCAATAATTGCGGGTCTTCCTGATGCTAAAGCTCGCTCCACTGCGTCGCCTACTTTGGTTGGGTCGTCAACTTTGATGCCTAAAGCACCGAAAGATTCAGCCATTTTAACGAAATCAGGGTTTACGAAGTCCGTTTCGTAATCACCTGACCAGTCATGCTCTAGATCCCGTCTCACATTACCGTAATGGCCGTCATTGAATACAACGGCAACTACATTGATTCCATATTTCACGGCAGTTGAAAGCTCTTGTACGTTGTACATAAAACCTCCATCGCCGCATACTGCCACAACTGCGGTGTCTGGTTTAGCAACTTTGGCCCCCAAAGCTGTCGCATATGCAAATCCTAAGTTTCCAGAATAACCCGAATCGATGTAAGTTCTAGACTCATAGGTTTTCCAAAAAGCTTTGGAATAATATCCCATTTGTGTCATGTCAAACACCATAGTTCCATCCGTTGGAACTCCTTCTCGAAGAGAATTCAAAATGGAGTTTTGAGGTTCCAGGCTTTCCGCTCCCGAATCCAAAATCTCTCGAATTTTAGAAACTTTATCCGAAGGAGATTGGTTCCCCGTCCCTCCGCGGCTTTCTATTTCGCTTATCAACTTGGCCAGCGTTGCCTTGGCATCACCAACTACAGGGAGAACATTTTTATGATGCTTACCTATTTCTGCTTCATCAACATCGATCTGGACTAGCTTAGCAGATTGTCCTGATGGATTTCTAAGTGCAAATCGCGTCCCCACTGCAATCACTACATCAGCAGCCTCCATCAAATCTTTGAGCTCTCCACTTCCTCTTAATCCAGCACCAAGGCTATGTGGATGAGAATCGGATATCACTCCCTTTGATGAAGCGCTAGTGATAACAGGAATGTTGGTTTTTTCAGTAAATAACTGAAGCTCAGCTTCAGCCTCTGATCGTATCACGCCAGTTCCCACATAGATGATAGGGTTTTTTGCTCCAATGATTAATTCGGCAGCCTCCGATATCGAAGAATCAGAAGCAGGAATTCTGATTAAAGGGGTTCCTTCTCCAATTTCAACGTCGTCTTTCTCCACTAAGGTTTCAGGGGGCATCTCGATGTGAGTTGGCCTCGGGTGGCCGTTCTTCATCGCGTCAAAGGCCTCACTAATAGCGCCAGGAATTTCGTTGGGCCTCAATACTCTTTTACTGTATTTTGTTACCGGCCTTACTATATCGAGTTGCTCATTAACCTCATGTAATCCCCCTAGATCCAAGCCAATAGTTGCTCTGGGTATTTGACCAGCAATCATAAGAACAGGTGAGTGTGTAGAAAAAGCCGTCGACATTCCTGCCGCTGCGTTGTACAAACCAGGACCTGGTACCACCGTGGCAACTCCCACTTTTCCACTTGCCCTGGCATATCCATCTGCCATGTATGTGGTCGCTTGCTCGTGTCGAGGGACGATCATTTTTATTTCCGGATGTTCCCTTAGTGCCGAGACTAGACCATACATTTGGACCCCTGGAAGTCCGAATATAACTTCCACTCCCTCTCTAATTAAAGACTGAACAATAACTTCTCCACCTGATAACTTTGCCATAATATTTTCCTTAACAGTTTTCTTGTGGCACAATATTCCTTGCGCCCGCTAACACTATACCGACTCGCAGGTATTTTTGCACGTATAGAGTGTTACAGCATATACTAGCCACTTAAGCATTTTGGAGGAATTCGAACATGGACATCGACATACTGTCCCCAGCGGCGAATCAAGTAGACTTTAAAATAAGTCCTGCTCCAAGGTTAGATTCCCTTGATAACAAAACAATCGGACTCTACAACAACATGACAGGCGGAGCAGACATAGCGGTTAACCGTGTAGCCTTTCACTTAAATAAAAAATTTACTAATATCAAATTTGTGACCTATGGGGGAGCCCAGGTAGAAGGGAGACCTTCCCTAAGCCGGCAAATACACATAGATGACGAGGAGGCTGCTACCATAGCCAAAGAAGTGGACGCGATGGTAGGCGCAACTGCCCATTGAGGCGGTTGTACGTCATGGCTTGCCCATGACATGGTCACCTTAGAGAAAGCGGGTGTCCCTGCTGTAGGCATCGCAGCAAAAAGCTTTGTAAAGGCATGGCAATCCTGTGTGGCAGGGTGGGGGCAACCTTACACAGGGTACACGGTAATCCCACATGCAACTACAGGCCAACATGAAGATTTCATTCACTCAATGATAGACGATCAAATTGACAGTATTATAGAGAATTTGACGACCTTAGACCCAACCAATCAGTATGCTGCTAACTCTAAACCTAGCGTGGAACGATTCACCGTCAGTCTATCAAAATCAATCGATGGTCTTAACGCAGTAAACACTTTTATGGAAGAACGGGACTGGACAGATGGGTTACCAGTCATTCCGCCTACTCCTGAAGCAGTGGAAGCAATGCTCAAAGGGACTCGTAGAGCACCTCAAGACATCGTAATGGTGATGGAACCAGGATTTGGCATTGCTACTGTTGAAAAAATCGCTATTAACGCGGTGATGGCAGGGTGCCAACCCGTCCAATTCCCAATCCTGTTAGCCGCTTTAGACTGTCTAGCACAGCCCCAGATGAACCACAGAGACATGCAAGTGTCTGGACACACAGAAGCGCCGTTGATACTCGTCAACGGTCCGATTGCTGTGCAAGCCGGGATAAACCACGGTACTTCTGCTATGGGTCCAGGCGTTGTTAATAAGGCAAATACAGCTATAGGACGGGCACTGAGACTTTGTCTTATTAATATTGGGTATTGCAAGGCAGGATCAGGAGATCCTAACTTTATAGGTTTACCGACCAAGTTTGGAATGTGCATTTCAGAAAATGAAGAAGATAGCCCGTGGGACCCATACCATGTTGAACTCGGGTATGATAAGTCAGAGAGTACAGTAACGGTAGTCACTGTTACCGGTCCGGCAGACATACTAGACCCGGGGTCCAAAACATACATAGATACTCTAAATAATATAAAGAGCATGATGTCCTATCCTAATGCAGGCAATGGTGACTGGATAAGAGGAAATAAAAAAGCCCAAATAGGGAACACCAACGAGCACATTCCCTACCAAGGTCCGTATCACCCGATCCTATTAAGCCCTTCAAGGGCAGTAGTCCTAGCAGAAGCGGGATATACGAAGAGACACGTTCAGGAATGGTTGCATGCCAACACACAAGTTTCGTTAAACGCTATCGCTAATAAACGACCCATTCCTTTAGACCCATCGGGGCGATGGATGGCGCACGAAGACCTCCAACATCTGGAAGGAGATCCAGATTCACTGATTCCAGCATTAGAAACCCCCGAGCAATATTTGCTCTTTGTGACTGGTGGAACCACCCACTATGGGCACTTTTTCTACGGCACGTATGGTATAGGAACCTCGTTAGTAGAAAACACAAATTCTTAAGGAGCACTAGACATGCCTAAATTAATACCTGTTCCAGATGAAGTATCACAACCTTATTGGGACGCTGTGAACAGCCGCAAGCTTGTCCTGCAGTATTGTTCTGATTGCGCAAAACTCCAGTACCCTATCAATAAGACTTGCTACCATTGTAACGGCTCTGAATCTCTTGAATGGAAAGAAGTCGAAGGCAAGGGAGAAATTATCGCCGCCATTGTTATTGAAGATGGGCGCCTAAACAGAAGAATGCCAGATCAGCCGTATAATCTAGCAGTCATCAGCCTAGATGAGGACCCTTCAATAAATTTTTACTCTAACCTACCAGGGACTCAGCCATACAAAGCCGTTATAGGGAGCAAGGTGTCACTTATTTTTGAACAAGTATCGGATGACCAGCTCATCCCAGAATGGATAGTCAGTTAACATAACAAGGAGAAAGCATAGCATGATCACTGAAATAGATAATTCGTGGAGGAGGGACACAGATGGACTTGGAGTCTGGGAGCACCGAGGGAAGGTTGCCATAGCAGGATTTGGGCATTCACCTGTCGACCGAAGATGGGACGAGGTTGACTTAAGCAAGACGCTGGGAGCTTACGCCTTATTAGCGTGCCGGAACGCAATAGAAGACGCAGGAATGTCATTAGATGATATTGACGGTGTCGTGTGCTGCCCGACAACCATCTCGGGAGACAGCGGAGGTTCGGCATCCAACTGGGCTCCTAGGCCATATTTTGATGCTCCCTATGATAGTGAATGGGGACTCACCAGAGTTAATGCCCAATGGTTGATAAAGAATCTGGGATTGAAGAACGTCAAGTTTGCACCAAGTGCTGCACCTACGATCAGTGAAATGGTCGGTTTGGCCTCACAGGCAGTCGGAGACGGACTATGCAATAATTGCCTCATGATTTACCCGACTGGTAACATGGCTGGTAGGTACCGGAGAGGCGGGCCTAATGCATCTGATTTTGCAGAAGGAGGAAACCAATGGACGGCTCCTTGGGGTAATCATGGAGGTAATGACTTCATCAATATATTCCCCCACCAGCAATATTGCCTGAAATATGGGGGAGAACATGATGATGTAGCACCCTTTGTTATAAATCAACACAGAAATGGTCTCATGACTCCTTGGGGATTTAATTATCAGAACGATATACCGCAGCTCACCCAAGAAGATTACGTGAGTTCAAGATATATTCTCCGCCCTTTACGTTTATGGGATTGTGATCGACCTGTTAATGCTGCAGGAGCATATTTATTCACCACAGGAGAACGGGCCAAAGATGCAAAACAAACACCGGTTTATGTTTTGAACCACTCACAACACAATTTTAAGTTTAAAACGACACAGCCCACTTTAGATGAAATAGAAATGTGGACTGATATCGCAGCTAGCCGAATGTATGAAGGATCGGGATTGAAAGCCGCTGACGTGGATATCTTCAATCCTTATGATGGCTACTCAATCATGGCTCAATTTTTCCTTGAAGGTTTTCAGTGGCACGGAGTCAAAAGAGGAGATGCCTTTGATTTTTATGCAGGGGATATAAGAGTGGAAGGACCCCACCCACTGTGTTCCAGTGGCGGGAATCTAGGAAGCGGAAGAACCCGCACAGCAATGTATACAGACAGTATAGAACAACTGAGAGGAACCGCTGGGGAACGCCAGGTTTCTACCAGAGCGGAAACCGCGCTTGCAGCGTTCACCACTCCGAGTAGCGGGGGTTGGATAATGCTCGGGAAAAACGCGGACTGAAACGATGATTAACCCAGAACATATCATTATTAGTTACGACATCGATGGCACAGTTGTGGCCGGAGATCCACCGGGAAGAATTAGTATGGCAATGATCCAGGAAACTAAGGATCTAGGGTATATTATCGGCTCAGCGTCTGATAGGACATTAACTGACCAGACGCAGATATGGAACAAAAACAGCATTGAAATGGAATTCATAGTTTTGAAACACACGTTGCCTGATCTAGTGAAAAAATATGATCATGTGTTAGGTTTCCACATAGGTGACACTAATATGGATGAATTTTACGCGAAACAAGCAGGATTGATCTTTATAGACATCATAAATGGAGATTTTGACACCTTTTGGAATAATGTCGTAAAGTGTTCGTTTCAGGCATGAAGTAGGAGAATCTAGTATTCTCCTACTTCAAACAACTTAACCCCTGGCGGTCTTGACGTCATTTATACTGGTATTTAAAACCATGTTCACATCACCACCTGTCTGACACATCATAAATCCCTGGGCAAATTTATCCTTAGCGTCTGAAGCGGTTGAACTGTGATGGCAAGGAACCAAATTATGAGCTTTGGCCACATCTAGGACTTTTTGGCATGCAGCCATGTGCACTGGATCTTTATTCCAGTTGTTAGGACCCAGCAAAGGATCTATGCCATAAGACATGGCCAGGTCTGCTGGACCAATGTAGAAGCCATCGAGCCCTGGTACGGTAGCAATTTCTTCTATGTTTTCGATCCCTGTTTTGGTTTCGATCATTGCCAATACGAATATCTCATCATTAGCAAATTTGGTGTAGTCCATTCCTGCATATAGCCGGGCTCTATTAGGCCCATGACTCCTATATCCAACCGGAGGATATTTAGCAGCACCAACGGCTTGTTCAGCTTGAGCTTTAGTATCGACCAACGGCACGATCACGCCATATGCCCCTGCATCTAATACAAATTGGATATCTTTGGGCTCATTCCAGGACATACGAACTACAGGAGTCGCGTCGGTCGTGGAAATAGCTTGCAAGCACGCAACAGCCCTGTCCGGGGTGACGGCAAATCCGTGTTGCATGTCGATTATTACAGCGTCAAAGCCTGCATGAGCCATAGCTTCAGCACAATATGGGTCTCCACTAGAAAGCCAGCCTGCCAAAACAGGTTCATTGTTAGCCCACATTTGTTTTATTTTATTGGGTCTCATAGTTCCTCCGTGAAATAATTTGTCGCCTCATCATACAGCATGTTGTCGAGTTCAGCTTCACTACCCTTCAAAATTGATAAGCAAATTCTAAATTGTTACTCCGCTTTAGCCCAAACGGCCCAATCCTTTCCACTGTTATTAAATTCATAAGAAATAACTTCCTGATCTCCAATCACCCACGCGTCATGCCCAGGAGAGCACGCAAATACTTCGCCGGCATTAACTGTTAATTCTGTACCGTCATCATGTATCACATGAAGAGTGCCTTGGGCTATGACTCCTAAATGAGGAGCCTGACAACTCTGCCCTCCGACAATTGGCTGGATACACTCAGACCATTTCCATCCGGGCTGAATAACAACTCGGGATGCCATGACAGAACCCATCATCACAACATCTGCGACTGTCTTGTCTGGCGTTTTCTGGTCGTCTGGATTTGCAAAGGATTTTTTATATAGATTGGTCATAATACGCTCCAACATTTTAATTTTGGGAGGGTCTCAGATCTAAAGTCTATCTCGTAAATACGTGATTTTAGTGTGCCAAAGGCCACGTAAAGTGTGGTTTTAGATAGTTTTTTTTATTGACTCGTAGGATCAATGTACAAAAACAACTTGTTGGGTATAATACCGAAAATTAATTATTGCACACTCGGATAATAGGATCGCTATGAAATACGACTTTATAATAGTAGGTGGCGGAGCCGCCGGTTCAATACTAGCAAGCCGACTGTCGGAAGAACCAAGTACTTCTGTGCTTTTGTTGGAAGCGGGTCACGATTACCCTAACTTCGAACATCTACCAGATGAAATCAAATATGGTGACAGCAGTTTCGCAGAATCTCCAGACTCTCAGCATAACTGGGCCCTTAGTGGTATTACGACTGAGGAACAAGGAACTGTCCATGTTGCCCAAGGTAAGGTCATCGGAGGGGGTTCTTCCATAAACGGGCAAGCCATGCAACGAGGCCTCCCAGAAGATTTTGATGCGTGGGCTTCAATGGGCAATGATGAGTGGATATATCCGAAAGTCCTGCCTTACTACAGAAAGAGCGAACACGATCTGGACATTCAAGATGACTTCCACGGTACAGAAGGTCCTATTCCGGTAAGAAGAAGGCAATCTGGAGAATGGCCTCCCATTCAAAGAGCATTCCATGATGCGCTTATAGCGGCTGGATATAACCACGTGGAAGATACAAATGGTACAGAAGCCACCGGTGTGGGAGTATGGCCGACAAATAATCTAGATGGCATACGAATGAGTACAGCTGTAACTCATCTCAATCCTGCCAGGCATCGCCTAAACCTAACAGTTAAAGGGGATGTATATGTTAGAAAAATAATAATCGAAAATAAGGCCGTAGTAGGCATCGAAGCAGAAAGCGGGGGTGAACTCTTTAGGCTTAATGCAAGCCAAGTAGTACTTTCGTCTGGGGCACTGAGATCCCCGCAATTACTCATGCTGTCTGGCATTGGCCCACAAGATCACCTCAAAGAGAACGGCATTGATTTGATCCAAGACGTACCAGGGGTTGGACGAAACTTGATGAATCATCTTAACGCAGGAGTCACTTTCAAGGTCAAAGATGATGTTGTTCTTTCAGGAGGAATAGATAAAAGTCACTTTTTTCTGCATTACACATCCAAAGATTCAAAAGAGAAAAATGACATGGTGCTTCGAGCTACCACGGTTGTGCTAGAGCGTTCTGAAAGAGTAGAAGGGGTTCGCACCCAATATCTGAACGGAGATGTGCCTGCTGACAGGGTTGCAAGAATTGGAGTCACTTTAGGTCTCCCTGAAGGCTCAGGGTACGTGAAGCTAAACTCAGATGACCCGAATCTCCAACCTTTATTTAATTACTGCTACCTCCAACACCCTGATGATGCGCGAAGAGTCAGAGAAGGCATTAGAATGGCAGCTGAACTTTTGGAGTCAGATTCATACAAGAATGTGGTGGACCATCGTATAAGCCCTACCGATGACATTCTCTATAACGACGAGGCACTTGACTTATGGATCCGTCAGACAGTCGGCACAGCACGCCATGTCTCGGGCACATGTAAAATGGGACCAGATACTGACCCTATGTCAGTGGTTGACCAACATGGTCGAGTGAAAGGAATTACAGGGCTTTGGGTTGGCGATGCATCTATCACACCAAAAGTCCCTCGATCGGGTGGGCTTCATGCCACAGTGATCATGATCGCTGAAAAAATTGCTGACTTCATAAAGTCAGCGTAATCTAACTTTGCAAATGTAAGATATATCCCTGGGCATTTTTAATCATTTGGAGGTTCAATGCATTACGATGTAATAATAATCGGAGCTGGTTCAGCTGGTTCAGTGTTAGCAAACAGATTATCTGCAGACCCCACAACGTCGGTTTTGCTTTTGGAAGCAGGACCAGACTATGACTCATACGAATCCCTTCCTGAAGAAATTAAAATAGGGGACACTCGGTATGCAGAATCTCCTGATTCAATACATAATTGGGCCCTCAGAGCTACGATTACAGAAGAACAAGGTGAAATTCATGTTGCACAAGGCAAGGTCGTAGGTGGGGGCGGGTCAATCAATGGTCAGGCCATGCAAAGAGCCTTCCCGGAGGATTTCGACCTTTGGGAAGCTTTAGGAAATGATGACTGGGCTGCCCACAAAGTTCTGCCTTTTTATCGTGCAATGGAGACAGATACCGACATAACAGATGACTTTCACGGTAGTGATGGCCCGATGCCGGTACGAAGACGCACAAAAGGATTAGACACAGGGTTGCAACATGCGTTTCACACCTCGGTGATCAATGCAGGCCATGCACACGTTGAGGATACTAATGGGCCAGACCCTGCAGGGATCGGTGTTCGTCCTACAAATAACGTCAACGGTGTAAGAGTAAGTCCTGCGATTGCATACTTGAACCCAGTACGCCACCGGATAAACCTGACTGTAAAGGGACGAGTGCATGTGAAAAAAATTTTATTCGAAGGCACGGCTGCCATAGGTATTGAAGCAGAAAGCGGCGGCGAAACTTTCGTCATGAACAGCAGTAAAATTATTTTAAGTTCAGGAGCTATAAGATCTCCTCAGTTGCTGATGCTCTCAGGAGTTGGTCCACACGACCATTTAAACCAATTCAGTATTCCTCTTGTACATGATTCCCCTGGCGTTGGCTTGAATCTTATGAATCACCTTAGCGCCCAAATAACATTCAAAGTACAAGATTCTGTTCCAATGGATTTGGATCCAGATGCCGCAGACTTTGAATTCCACTATACATCTAAAGGCTCTAAAGAACCCAATGACATGGTGCTCAAAACTTCCACCGTGATCGACCCGCGAGCAGAACGAGTCCAAGGAGTGAGGACCAAATTCATCACTGGAGACGTGCAGCCAGAACGAGCTGCCCGGCTCTCTTGTCAGTTAGGTCTCCCTGCTGGCAGTGGATATGTGAGATTATCCTCATCTAATCCAAGCGATCAACCTGAATTTAACTATTGTTATCTTCAAAATCCAGACGATGCACGTAGAGTCAGAGAAGGGATTAGAATGGGTGTTGAATTGTTAAATTCTCACGCTTACGAGAATGTTTTAGATTACAAAATAAGTCCTTCTGATGAGATCTTAAATGATGACAACCAGTTGGACTTATGGATACGACAAACCGTCGGCACCGCTAGGCATGTGTCTGGCACTTGCAAAATGGGTCCCGATTCCGATCCCCTTGCTGTAGTGGACCAAACAGGGAAAGTAAAAGGAGTTTCAAATCTTTGGGTGATAGATGCGTCTATAGTACCTAAAATACCCCGTTCGGGAGGCATTTACCCTACGGTAATAATGATTGCCGAAAAGCTATCACATGCACTCTCATAACAATTTACCCTGGTCAGATCTTTAACAGCAGGGCCTATCAAAGCTCAAAAATTCTTGGTACCGAAGGTCAGACTCGAACTGACACGGGGTTGCCCCCACTGGTTTTTGAGACCAGCGCGTCTACCATTCCGCCACTTCGGCAAGAGACATATATCATACCTAGAGTCTATAATATTGTCTATTCAGCTTGACTCTTAAAGTCTACAGCATCTATAATTCGCTACGGAGTTTTTCATATGCCTAAAAGAACATATCAACCAAAAAAGAGAAGAAGAGCGCGGGTGCACGGGTTTTTCTCCCGTTCCAGCACGTCAGACGGCAGAAACGTCTTGAAACGACGTCGATTCAAAGGGAGACATAAGTTAACTGTCTAGCAAAGAGAGGACTCACATCTTCACGTCTTTGCGTAGCAAAAGCGACTTCACGAAAGTGTTCGAAGAGGGAACGACCTTTAGTAATAGTATGATGGTTCTCAAAATGGCGTCTAATGAGCTTGCGACCAACCGGTTCGGATTCACTGTTAGCAAACGGATCGGAAACGCAGTCACAAGAAATAAAGCGAAGCGTCGCCTTAAAGAGATTGTGAGAACTCTACAAATAAAACAAGGATGGGACGTGGTCCTAATCGCTAGGCCTCAAATCAGATCTTCTGAGTTTAAAAGAATAGAAGAATCTGTGAGAGATATACTCAGCAAAGCTAAGCTCTTAGAACCTCAGAAATATATATAAATCGCATGAAGTCACTACTGCTTGTGCCTATCAAGATATATCAAAAAACATTATCTCCTTACTTGCCGTCAGTTTGCCGATTTACGCCTTCGTGTTCAGAGTATGCATGCCAGAGTATTGAGATGCATGGAGCACTCAAAGGGTCCCTTAAAGCATTCATGCGTATATCAAAATGTAACCCACTGGGACCGAGAGGGTATGATCCTGCTAAATAAACACTTACACCGTAATATCAGGTTAAATTCACAAAACCAAACCAAATTACATTCACGTTACAGCTTAGTTATGTTGTTAATGTCTTGCCTGTTACTAGTCGCTTGTAACCCTGGAGATTTAGGGAGAGCTGTTACAGGGTGGACTCCGATCGCATTCGACACAGAAACGTCTATGCTTTTCTCTGTAGATCAAGACGGTTATGTCAAAGCTTTAAAAGACAATGGATACGACGGTCTTAGCGCGAGCTGGAAATACCCGCCAAACAAAGAAGATCGCCTCATAGGTTCATTTCACCCACCTGTCATTCACGGAGAATCTATATTCTTGACCGGAGCAAATGGACACACATATTCCATCAACAAATCCAATGGATCTTTGCAAGACGGAGGATGGAGAGCCCCGGAAACCTTGGGCGTGGAACTTCCTAGATTATATTCCGGCATAGCCATAGACGAAATTAACAATGTGGGATTTGTTCCAGACGAAACAGGTACTTTACAAGGGTACAAATTGGAAACAGGGAAGCCGCTAGACTGGAACTTCACGGCTGAAGCAGGCATTTGGGGTACTCCAGTCATTGATGAAAATAGAATTTATTTCGGATCTCATGATAAGAATTTTTACTCAATAGATATTGTGACAGGCGAACTTGATTGGTCGTTCTCAGCGAATGGAGCAATCGTGAGCCAGCCAGCACTTTCAGAGGAACTGGTGATCTTTGGATCATTTGATCGCACTTTATATGCCGTAGACAAGTACTCAGGGACTTTGAGGTGGTCTTTCGAAGGAGCGAACTGGTTCTGGGCACCCCCTCTAATAAACGGCACGACTATTTACGCAGCGTCCATGAACGGTGTCTTGCATGCATTGGACCACAACGGGAACCACCTGTGGGAATACGATCATAAAGAACCCATAGTCTCTTCACCCTTAATGACAGATTCTGGAATTGTGATCGTGTCGACTGACGGCAAACTGACTCTTCTTGATTCAACCCCCCAAGACATAGGTGAGTCCAGGGAAAAATCCAGTCTTGAACTTGGAGATAAAAACATAAAAAGCCCTATGCTTAGGCATGAGGAATATGTATATGTTTCTAGCCAAAACGATAAAATACGAAAATTGAGAGTGTCTAGCGCAGGATTCAATCAAATATGGTGTTACGACTTAGAAGAGGAACAATTCTGTGATTAACCAAATCGATTACACAAAGGTCTATTCCTAATGGAAATATTTGCACTACTATGGACTGAAATTATCATCAGGCCAATGCTGAACACATTGATGGTTCTGTACGTCCTGTTCTTCCATAACATGGCTATAGCTATTTTGGGTTTCACTATGATCGTCAGGTTGGTGACTTTACCATTGACGCTAAAACAGTTACGTCAAATGCGCAAAATGACAGAACTTCAACCAAAAATGAAAGATGCACAAACGAAATTCGCTGGAGATCGTACCCGTATTTCGCAAGAAACAATGAAAATATACAGGGACGCAGGGGTAAGTCCTGTAGGATGTTTGGGGCCTCTAATCATACAAATGCCAATCCTTATTGGGTTGTTCCGAGTGTTGATTCAAGTTCTCTACACCACTCCGGATGACTTAATAGGGTACTCCGAACGGGTATATTCTTGGTTGACATTTATTCCTATCCACCAGGCTGTACCAATCAACGCAGAGTTCTTATGGCTGAACTTAGGAAAACCGGATCCTTCTCCAATTATTATCCCTTTCTTAGTGGCGGCAACAACATTCTTACAGCAGAAAATGACGACTACACCTTCAGCTGACCCAAGGCAACAATCCAGCCAGGCCATGATGCTGTGGATGATACCTATCATGCTTGGTTTCTTTTCGTTACAATTCCCCAGTGGACTATCAATGTACTGGATAGTTTCCAACTTGATAGGAGTAGGAATACAATACTTCATAACTGGGTGGCAGCCATTATGGCCATTATTCCCAAAACGGACTTCACCAGATCCGGCGCCACCTAGGAACCAACGGAACCAACGGAACCAATCAAATAGGCAAAATAACAATTCATCGGAGGTAAACGATGGAAACAGTAGAACGCAGCGCCCGCACAGTAGAAGAAGCCGTAGAACTCGCCCTGAT
>MDSW01028210.1_pt1 | contig 18320 bp, 11 predicted proteins | sample 811171 | NCBI WGS metagenome assembly MDSW01 (sample SAMN05326641, study PRJNA326480) | marine metagenome | isolation source: seawater | place: Atlantic Ocean: North West | collected 2012 | reverse complement strand
TTGCCCTCAAAACGTTCTATAGTATTTCTAAAACATTATTTGTCCAAGTACATTTCTAAGCCAATTTGGTTACCCAAGATTTATTCGATCGAAGATTTTATTACTGAGCTTTCAGGACTACAAACTATTGACAATTTAAGTTTGCAGTTTCGCCTCTATGAGATTTTTGATTCCAATAGACCAAAAAATAATGAAGATAATTTTGAGCAATTTCTAAAATGGAGTCAAACTATATTGTACGATTTCAATGAAATGGATAGATATATGGTGGATCCCCAAGCTCTATTGACTAACCTTAGAGATATTAAAGAGTTGGAACAATGGAGTTTAAATAGTGCTGAATTAACTCCATTTCAGGAGAAATATGTTCAGTTTTTTGCTTATTTGTACGATTGGTATACAACTTTTAAGGCTTCTTTACTCAAAGATAATTTGGCTTATCAAGGTTTGGCATATCGTCAAGCTGCCGACTCCATAGTTAATTTAAAACACAATTTTGATGAGGTTTGGTTTGTTGGTTTAAATGCTCTTACAACCGCTGAAAACATAATAATCAATCACTTTGTGACTCATAAAAACGCTATGCTTTTTTGGGACGCTGATTCTCATTATGTAGAAAACGACAAACACGAGGCAGGACTTTTTCTCAGACAGCATTTTCAACAATGGGGAAATGCTAAACTTAGTAACTTTTTTGAAAACGATAAAACTATAGATATAATAGGGTGTGCTAAGAATGTAGGACAAGCACTTACTGCTGGTCATTTGTTAGCCAACTTTCCTAAGGATGATTTGACTGATAGTCAAACAGCACTGGTGCTTGCAGACGAAAACTTACTATTTCCTGTTTTAAATAATTTACCTGCTTCAATTCAGAGTGTAAATATTACTATGGGTGCGCCCATCAGTAGTACACCTTTGTTTAGTTTGCTTGATTTACTGTTTAAAACTCAGTTGAAGAAACAGCAACATGGTAAAAATAAATTCCATTCGAAAGACATTCAAAAACTTCTTAGAAATCCATATTTAAGCCGTCTGATAGAATCCTCCAAATTGATGTCACTCAATCGTTATTTGAATAAAAAAAATATTGTCTTTGTTTCAACTTCTTATTTGAAAAAAGTCGTTAACGATGATAGTCAATGGAATATTCTTTCTTTCATATTGGACGATTGGTCGGATGCCAAATTAGCCATTCATAACATCAAACTTTTGCTAGATAAATTAAAAAATCAATTGGTTAAGCAAGAGGCAAGTGTAGAATCTGAAATTTTATTTTCTTTTTATAAATCCATTCAGATATTAGAAAACCATCTATTAGATTTTAAAGTAGATATGAATTTAAAGACGCTTAGAGCCATCTTTTTTCAAATCATAGGTAAAGAGTCTATTGCTTTTATGGGAGAGCCACTTATCGGCTTACAAATGATGGGAGTGCTAGAAACTCGTACACTTGACTTTAAGAATGTTATCATAATGAGCGTTAACGAAGAAAAGTTGCCTGCTGGTAAGTCCGTCAATTCGTTTATTCCTTTTATATTGAAAAAGCATTTTAAAATGCCTACACACGAAGAAAGAGATGCTATTTTTGGCTATCACTTTTATAGATTGCTTCAACGTGCCAAACATATTTCATTGATATATAACACCCAAAACGACGATTTTGGAAGTGGTGAAAAAAGTAGATTTATTACTCAAATTATCAATGAGTTAGACCATCTTCAGATTAATGAAAAGGTCTTGCAGTCGAAGGTTAATAGTTTAAACTCAATAGAGCCTATTATCATTGATAAGTCAGATAGTATAAAACGAAAACTCGAGGAGTGGGCAGCTAAAAGAGTGTCGCCAACCGCTTTAACCACCTTTATAAATTGTAGGTTGCAATTCTATTTTAAATATATCGCCAAAATATATCCGCAAGATGAGATTGTTGAATTTATGGAAGCCAATTCTTTCGGTACAATTATCCACGAGGCTTTGTGCGAAGCCTACACTCCACATTTGCATGCACCTTTAAGACCCCAATTGTTAGATGAAATTAAGAATACCGCTTTGACGGCTATAACAGAAGGTTTTCAAAAAGAATTAGGAGAGCGTATGAATTACGGTAAAAACCATTTGTTGTATCAAGTTGCTCAACGACTTACTACAAATTACTTTGAGGCTGAAAACCGTTTTTTATCTGAATGTGAAAAAACTCTTTATGTTACTGATGTGGAGCGTTCTCTTTCTTACTCATTAAATGTTAAAGGTATGGAGTTTAACTTATTTGGAAATGTTGATAGGGTAGATAGAGTAGGTGATTCTGTGCGTATTATAGATTATAAATCGGGAAAAGTTGAACAAAAAGACCTAAGTTTTAAGTCATTTGAAGAGCTAAGGGAAAATCCCAAAAAAGCTAAAGCCTTTCAACTGATGACATACGCATATTTGTATGCTAAAAGTGTAATGAATGACATTAGTTTTACGGCAGCTAACTATTCGTTAAGGAATTTAGACGATGGACCTGTCTTTGTAAAGCTTAACAAAACAACGCTTAAAATGGACGCTTTAGTAATGGAAAAATTTGAAGAAGAATTGAAGATTCTATTATTGACTATAGTAGAAGATGAAAACAAATTTTATCCTACTGATAATAAAGATGACTGTAAGTGGTGTGATTTTAAATCGGTCTGTGGGAGATAATTATAAAACTAGTGCTGTATAATTTTTGAAGTCAAGCTAGAGTCAAAATCTATTATCATATGCCTTAATCCCATATCTACAGCTTGTTGGAAATTACTTTTGTTAATACCATACACTATTTTGCGGTCCATTAAATTATATTCATTTAAAAAATTTATATGCTTGTCATCTACTTCAGACAAAAAACTAGCAAAATAATCCGGTTTTAAAGATGATGGTATGAGGTAATAAGTCCATTCTTTTCCTTTGTTGAAACCTTCTAGAACAGTTTTAACCTGGGGTGTTTTATACTTTATGTAGGCTAAAAATAAGATGTTTGCATCAGCAAGAAGTACACGTTCATATGCTTGATTTTTTTCCATCAAAACCAATAGGCTATCTGCAATGGTTTTGTTAGTTGTTTTGAAATCTAGATATAGGTGTTCAAAATCTGACGATAATCTAAGCAGTTCATCTAAAGATAGAACGTATTGATCAGTGATTACGTTGTTGTGTATGATTGCTTTAGATTCAATATCAGTCCATATCAAGTCTTTTATGTTTTGATCAATTCCTAATAATCTTTCAGCATTTTTATCATGAAATATGATTAGTTTATTGTCTTTAGTAAATTGCACATCGCACTCAATAGAATTTAAACCTAAACTTTGAGATTGTTTAAAGCTTTTCCAAGAGTTTTCGGCAAATTTAGGTAATCCTCTATGTGCAAATAGGATTTTGTTAGTGGCACAGAAGTCGTTAACAACTTCTTTATTTTTATTAAAATCTATGTAAGAAATTATAATTATAGTAGCAAAAATAAAAAGGATACTTTTTATAAATTTATTCATTTTAAACAGTTGCTGATGAATTTGCAATTTACATCAATCTGCTATATTAAATTAACTAAATTAAAAAACCCACTCTAAAATAGAATGGGTTAGCAGCCCCTAGGAGAATCGAACTCCTGTTTCCAGGATGAAAACCTGGCGTCCTAACCACTAGACGAAGGGGCCAATTTGGCAAATGATAAATTTGCGAGTGCAAATATACTATCTTTTGTTTTTTTACAAAGAACTTGATTAAAAAAGATAATATTATTCGTCATTAAATTTGTACCCAAGCTTTTTAGAAGTTTTAAGTTTCATATTTTGGCTCATTTGGTTGATTTGATGTAAGCTTACAACTTGTACTTCTTTAATTGGGGGAGATATAAGTTCATCATCCATTGCATAAAGCATTAATTCATTTACAATATTTTTTAAAACTTCTTTATTTAAAATATCATTTTGAAAATTATTAAATAAAAAGCTCATTCTTCCATTTCCTTCAGTGAAAAAATGTTTTTCTTTATTAATAAATATTCTGCCAATCATAAAACCTAGATCATTAACTCTATTATATTTAAAGCTATCACTTAAAAAGTTGTATACATTAATTACACCACAGTAGGCTCTATATTTATCTTCTTTAACATAGCTTGAACTCCAAATATGATGGTTTTTGTCAAATAAAAAGGTGTTTGTGTGCATATGAAAAATTAGTGTGTCTCCAGAAAATTTTAGTTCAATTTCAAATTCTCCTTTATCAATATATTTTATTTCTACATATTTATCTACTGATGATACATCTTTTGATAAATCTATTGTTATTTCACTAACTACTTTTTTTAATAAATCAAAAAATGATCTACATACTCTATATACTTCTTGTTTTGTAGCAGCTTTTTTAGTAAGTTTTCCTATAATCTTTTTTGACGAGTCCATTTAGTATGCTTTTGAGAATATTACCTTTTGAGAAGAATTTTTGTCACTGAAAATACATTTGCCATTTTCTAAATTGTTATTTAATGGAATACAACGAATAGTTGCTTTGGTTTCTTCTTTTATTTTTTGTTCAGTTTCAGCAGAACCATCCCAATGAGCATAAATAAATCCAGAGTCTTTTTCAATCAATTCTTTAAAATGATTCCAATCTTTTGCATGATGAGTGTTATTATCACGATATTTTTTAGCTTTAATAAGTAGAGATTCTTGAATTTCTTGAAGTAGGTTGGTAATTTTTTCACATAAACTACTAGTGCTAACTGTATTTTTTTCTAATGTATCACGTCTCGCTAATTCAACAGTATCATTTTCTAAATCTCTTGGACCTATTGCAATACGTAATGGAACACCTTTAAATTCATATTCAGAAAACTTCCATCCTGGTTTATGTGTATCTCTGTCATCGTATTTTACTGTAATCCCAATTTTTTCTAGCTGTTTTTTAATTTTTAATGCCTTTTTGCTTAATTTTAGTAGCTGTTCTTTGCCTTTGTAAATAGGTATAATAACAACTTGGTATGGAGCTAGTTTTGGAGGTAAGACTAAACCATTATCATCTGAGTGTGTCATTACTAAAGCACCCATTAATCGAGTTGAAACACCCCACGATGTTGCCCAAACATATTCTTTCTTGCCTTCTTTAGTCGTAAATTTAACATCAAATGCTTTAGCAAAATTTTGACCTAAAAAGTGTGATGTTCCTGCTTGTAAAGCTTTACCATCTTGCATTAAGGCTTCAATACAATATGTTTCTAATGCGCCGGCAAAACGTTCGTTATCACTTTTTAAACCTTTAATAACTGGCATTGCCATAAAGTCTTCAGCAAATCGAGCGTAAACTTCAATCATCTGTTCAGTCTCATCAATTGCTTCTTGCTTGCTAGCGTGTGCTGTATGTCCTTCTTGCCATAAAAATTCGGATGTTCTTAAAAACAATCTAGTTCTCATTTCCCAACGCACAACATTTGCCCACTGATTTACTAAAATTGGTAAATCTCTATAGGATTGAATCCAACCTTTGTATGTATCCCAAATAATGGTTTCAGAAGTAGGACGTACGATAAGTTCTTCTTCTAGTTTTGCATCTGGATCTACAATAACATTTTTACCGTCGTCACTGTTTTTTAAACGATAATGTGTAACAACAGCACATTCTTTTGCAAAACCATCAACGTGCTCAGCTTCCTTACTTAAATAAGACTTTGGAATGAATAAAGGGAAGTATGCATTAGAGTGACCAGTTTCTTTGAACATTCTATCCAATTCTTGTTGCATTTTCTCCCAAATGGCGAAGCCATAAGGTTTTATAACCATGCAGCCACGAACACCTGAACTTTCAGCTAAGTCAGCTTTTACAACTAATTCATTGTACCATTTTGAATAATCTTCAGATCTTTTCGTAAAATTTTTTGCCATTTTTAAATTTGAAAGTTTGTTTGTAATTTTACAATTAATTATGCGTTATAAATTTTAAAACAAAATTAAACTTTTTGATGAATTGCTAAATAATATTTACATCATTTAAATATAACTTTATGAAAACTATTCAAATTCTCTTTTTATCTATAATTTTTATTTTTTCATCTTGTATTACTATTGAAACTACTTCAACAGGATTTAAAGATGAAATATATTATACAGCTGAAGACTATACAGAAGTAGCTGAAAAAGCAGAACAAGATCAACAATATTTAGAAGATGATCAAGTACAAGAATTAGATAATGATGAAGAAAATTATTATGATGAATATTCGTATAACGATTATTATGATTATGGTTATTCTGTACGTTTAAGACGCTTTCATGGTCCAAGTTTTGGTTTTAGTTATTACAACAATTATTATACTAATTCATTTTGGTATTCAGGCCACCCTGCTCATTGCGGACTAAGCATATATTACGGATATAATTTTTGGAATCCTTCTTATTACGCTTATTACTATCATAATCCATATTTTTACAGTAGCTTTTACCCACATCACTATTACCATCATCACAATGGTTTTTATGCCTATAATCATTATCCTACTTATTATAATTCATTTGATAGTAATAGCATCTATTATGGTCCAAGAGAAAACAATAAAAATAAGACCCCAGAAACTTTTGCTAATCGCTATTTAAGTCAGATTAAAAATAGAGCGCCTAAGTATATATCTAAAGACAATAATATTAATAAAAAACCTAATAATAAATTACAATATTCAAACGTCTTAAATGATAAAAACCCAAACATTAGCAATAAAGTTAACAACAATTTTGATAATAATACTAATCAAAACTTTAGCATTTCTAAAAATCCTAATTTTTCTAAACCTTTAAAAAAACCGTCTAATAATCCAAATAAAGTTAAGCCGTCGAATAACAATTCTAAGCCTATTTATTCTAAACCAATTAAACAAAAAAAGCCTGAAAGTTATAATAAGCCAAGCTCTAATAGAACATATTCCAAACCTTCACATAACTATTCACCAAGAAATTTCCCTAGTAGAGGGGGTTCAAATAATTCAGGTAGAAGACCTAGATAACATACAATATGAGAAAAGAAATTTTAAGTTTATTAGCACTATTTACTATTATAACAACTTCTGCTCAAACTCACGAAGATGCTTTGTTGTTTTCTGAAAATGTAGTTGTTGGAACAGCCCGTTCTGCAGCTATGTCTAATGCATTTGGTGCCCTTGGAGCAGATTTGTCTACACTAAGTAATAATCCAGCAGGATTGGGGATTTATCAATCATATGATTTTGGTTTTTCATTGAATTTTGGAGGTGTTGATATGACCTCTTATTATTTGGGTAATAAAATTACAAATAGTTCCGGAAATTTTAATATACCTTCTTTTGGTTTAGTAACACCATTAAAGTCAAGCTCAAAATCAGATTGGAAAAGAATAAATTTAGGCTTTGCTTATAATACTACAAAGATTTTCAAATCAAATACTATTCAATCATCATTCAATCCAAATTCTTCTCTTGTAGATGTTTTTTATTCTTTTGCTAATGGATACCTTTTGGATGATCTTGATCCCTTCTTTGAATTAGCTGCTTTTGATACAGATCTAATTGACTTACAAGTTGATACAATTGGATGGATTGATGATGGTAATTACTTTAGAGAAGTTCAGACTGGTCAAGATCAATTTAAACAAACACATACATTTGGATCTATGGGTGAGTTTGCTTTTAGTTACGCTGGATCTTATATGGAGAAATTGTATTTGGGAGCTACAATTGGATTAACTTCTATCGATTATACTAAAAAATCAAGATATAACGAACGAAACTTTACCGATACTTTGTCTACTGTTGAATATTTTGATATGTATGAGAATCAATATACAACTGGAGCCGGTGTTAATCTTAAAATAGGTGCTATTTATAGAGCAAGTGAAAATTTAAGACTAGGAGTTGCTTGGCATTCGCCAACCCTAAATGAAATGCACGATGAATGGGAGATGGTTCTTAGAACTCAACATTATTCTGATAGTGCATATTCTTATACTTATACTTCACCGTATGGAATATATGATTATTCTATCATTACTCCAATGAAGTTTATAGGTTCAGCTGCTCTAGTATTGGATAATATTCTTTTGAGTGGTGATTTAGAGTATGTAGATTATGCAACAATGAGCTTGGATGGCGATGATTTTGATTATTTCAATACACAACAAAATATTATTGAAAGTAATTATACATCGGTTGTCAATGCACGTTTTGGAGTTGAGCTAAATTTGTCGCCTTTTGTTATAAGAGCTGGATATTCTCAAATTAAATCTCCTTATACAGATTCCTCAATATTTAATAATTATAGGGATGAACGTAAATCATATTCATTTGGTTTAGGTAAGAGAAATCAATTTAGTTATATTGATTTAGCTTATGTATTTTCTGAATATTCAAATTCAGCATCATTATACAATACTTATTTTGAGCCAGAACATAAAGTAATTAAAACAAACTATAATCTTTTGTTTACTATGGGTTGGAAATTTTAGTTTAAACGATTTAGTCCTGCTTTAGCTTTTTGTTCTAAACTTTGTTCATATTGATGGTTTTTCATTTCAATACAAATATTGAAATATATTTCAGCCTCTTTGTACTTTTTATTTTTTTCATATAAAAGAGCAATTTGTAAAGCAGATTTAGCTGCAAAATAATAATGTTCTTTAGAGCCTGATTTTATAGTTTTATTATAATGTTTAATAGCTAATTCGTAATTTTCCATTTGCTCCATGCATCTACCCAATCTATAATAATATTCTAAATTATTTTTGGAATCATTTAATAAGGTTGGGGATTTAATTTTTTGTAATTCTTCTAATGCTAATTTAGAATAACCTCCATCAAAAAATAGACGCGCTTTAAGAAGGTTAATATGAGGAGCTTTGGAGTTATTATAATAAGATTGTGCCTCTTTATCTGCATCTACTTGTTTGCCAACAAAACTATTAATCATATTTTTATAATACTCGTATTTTTCATTATTGCCATTTATGTGGCTATACCAACTCATTCTCATTAAAGCAGATTTCATGTAATTTTTGCCTTTGAAATTATAAATGAAATTTTCAAAATGCTCTATGCAGTTATTATCCATCTTATTTTGTTTATTAATTGCCAATAAATAATCCAAATAAAGAAAGGGATAATGATCTTTTTCTACTTTTCTGTTTTCAAGTATTTTTATAGCTAATTCATTTTGTCCCAATTTGCTAGCTATTCTATTTGATGCAAAGTTGAGAAGGAGGTTGTTTTTATCTTTTATTTCTGAAAGTAATTTTTTTAAATCATCTTTGTTATTATCTAAATTCATTTTTAAAAATGAATACAAAAAATATGTTTCTTCTAGCATTATTTTAAATTTTTTACTGGTCTTCATTTCTTGAATTGCTTCATTCATTAATTCTAGTCCAGAATTAATATTACCTTCTATGCCTAAAGTTGATAAAATCCAATGATATTTTTCTGGTACACTGCCAATAGTTGCATAAAGAAGTCCTAAAGTTTTTTTGTTAGGAATGAAATCAGGATATAAATTATTGTTTTTTTGAATTAGTTTATAGGATTTTTTTATTTCAAAAGCTGCAATAAAGAATTCGCCGAACTTTATTCTGCTAGCTGCACATTGTAAATGTATTTCAGCTTGAGTATACAAATACCATGGAGATGAGGATTTGTCATTAATTATGAAGCTTAACCTTCTTTCTTTATTTTTTTTAAGTAGTTCAAAATCTTTTTTTTCTTCTCCAATTTGTGTTTTGAGGTAATCACTATAATTTTCAATAAAGTAAACAAGTGAGTTATTAGGATTTTCTTTTTTCTCTTCTTCTAATATTATGTCGGCTTTATCAAACTTTAATTGAATGATTAGACTATATATATCTTTACACTTTTTATTCCATAAAAAATCAGCAAAAACACTATTAGAAATTAATAATGCAAATATTATAATAATAAAATAACGCATAAAAAAAGGGATTCCAAATTAATGGTATCCCTGCAAATTTACTATTAAAAATATTAAGCTGCTATAGATTCGAACATTTCTAAATCAACAAGAATTCTTCCACAATGTTCACAAACTATAATTTTTTTACGGGCTTTGATATCTAATTGTCTTTGCGGTGGAATTTTGCTAAAACAACCTCCGCATGCATCTCTTTTTACAGGTACAACTGCTAGACCATTACTTGAATTTTTACGTACTTTTTTATAGTAGATTAATAATCGTTCATCTACAACTTTTTCAGCCTTTTCAGATTTTTTTAGAAGAGATTTTTCTTCTTTTTCAGTTTCAGAAACTATATTATTTAGCTCTTTTTTCTTTTCTTCAAAAATTTCTTTTTTATCATTAAATTTTTCAGAAATAGTTTCTTTAGTTTCATTTAAAAATTCAATTTTAGCTAATGAATCTTTTATTTTTTTATTTGCTAACTCAATTTCAAGATTTTGAAATTCTATTTCTTTACTCAAAGAATCATATTCTCTATTATTCTTGATACTTCCAAGTTTGTTATTGTATTTTTTTACTAACTCTTCGGATTCTTTAATTGATAATTTTTTTGAAGACACAAATTTTTCTTTATCTTCAATATCTAAATTTATCTTGTCAATACGATTTTCTAATCCTTTTAATTCGTCTTCTAAATCTTGTACTTCTAGGGGTAATTCTCCTCTAACAGTCCTAATCTTGTCAATCTCAGAGTCAATTATTTGTAATTTACATAATGCTCTAAGTTTATCTTCTATTGAGAATTCTTTTGTCGCATCTTTCTTTTTAGCCATTGTTACATGTAGTTGATAGGGTTCGTATTTATGCTTGATAAATGGGTGGCAAACTTAGTAAATTTTTTCTTAAGAATTTCACATATAAGCTCTTTAGTAAATTGTTCACTTTCATAATGCCCAATATCAGCAATAATAATATTGTCTTCAGCATCAAAAAATTCGTGGTATTTAAAGTCTGCCGTGATAAAAATATCGGCTTTTACTTTCTTTGCGTCATCAAGTAAAAATGAACCTGAACCTCCACATACAGCAACAATTTCTATATATTCTTTGTTTAGTTTAGTGAATCTTATACAATCAGTTTGCATCACCTTTTTTAACTGCTTCAGAAAGTCATTTGTTTTCATTGGTTTTTTTAGTTTTCCATACAATCCCGAGCCAATATCTCGATTTAAATTCTCTAAATGGTGTATTTCATAAGCTACTTCTTCATATGGATGTTCACTAAATAGAGTTTCTAAAATTATATTTTTAAGGTGAGAGGGAAGTATCATCTCTATTTTTTCTTCTTTTTCTGTATGTAATACGTTTTTTTGTCCCAAAGAAGGTTTACTATCATTGTTACCCATAAATGTACCTTGCCCAATCGAACTAAAACTACAGTGACTATAATTTCCAATATTTCCAGCACCTGAATCCCAAAGCAATTTTTTTAATCTTTGAGTGTCTGAAACAGGACAATAAAAGGTAAGCTTTTTAATGAAATCTTTTCTAGGCCTTAAAATTTTTCTATTTTCCAATCCTATTTTATTTGCAATAGTAGCATTAACACCATCTTTAATATTGTCTAAATTAGTATGTATAGCGTAAATAGCTATGTCATTTTTTATGGCTTTTATTATGGTTCGCTCTATGTAATTTTTGCCAACTATAGATTTTAATCCAGTAAACACAATTGGGTGATGGGCAACTATCAAATTACAAGATTTAGCAATTGCTTCCTCAATCACTTCTTCGGTGCAATCTAGGCATACTAACACATTTTTTAAATTCCAGTTTTTATTACCAGTAATAAAACCAGAGTTGTCATAATCTTCTTGTAGAAAAAGTGGCGCTAAACTTTCTAGGTAATTAGTAATTTTAATTATTTTCATAAAATCAAAAATAGCATATATTTATTTATTTTAAATTGGGAAAGAAAATTTATTAACCTAATTTTGAAATATGCCATTTTTTAGATTGTTACTTATTCCATTATCTTATTTGTATGGTTTTATTGTTTACATTAGGAATAAGTTATTTGATTATGAAATTTTAAATTCGCAAAAATATTCTATTCCAATAATTTCTGTTGGAAATTTATGTTCTGGTGGAAGCGGAAAAACCCCTCTCGTTGAATATTTAATTAATCTTATTAGTAATTCTTATAAGATTGCAGTTTTAAGCAGGGGTTATGGAAGAAAATCAAAGGGATTTCTCTACGTCACTAAAAATTCTTGTGTTAATGATGTTGGCGATGAGCCTTTACAAATTGCACAGAAATTTCCTGAAATAATTGTTGCAGTGTCAGAATCTAGAAATTTTGGCATTAAAAAATTGATAAATAAAAATTGTGATTTAATTATATTGGATGACGCTTATCAGCATAGGGCAGTAAATCCTGGTTTAAGTGTTTTAGTTTCATCCTACAATAATTTATTTATAAATGATTATTTACTTCCTTATGGAAATTTAAGAGAGTCAAAAAATAATTATTCAAGAGCAAATATAATTGTAGTTTCTAAAGCACCATATCCATTATTGTCAAGCGATAAACTAAAAACTAAAAAACAGATATCACCATTATTCAATCAAAAATTGTGTTATTCATATTTAAATTATAAAGATCCTGTTGGATTATTTTCTAATTCTTACTTATCTTTAACCAATAAAAATATTATTCTAATTACTGCCATTTCTTCAAGTGATCCTTTATTCAATTATGTTATTTCCAAAGCAACAATTATAAAACATTTTAGATTTAGAGATCATTATAAATTTAAAAAAAATGATATCAAAAAAATAATCAAATACTATAAAGAAATAGATTTACAAGAAACATTAATTTTAACAACTGAAAAGGATGCTACTCGTTTAGTCAATTTTGAAAGCTATTTTATTGGTATATCTGTTGCATATTTGCCTGTTGAATTTAAGTTTTTTCCAAAATCTAACTTTAATAAATTAATATTGAATTATGTTGAACAAAATAGAATCCATAGCAAAATTTCTTGAGACGAAAATACCATTAAAACCCAAGGCAGGAATAATTCTTGGCACTGGTTTAGGAGGTTTGATTCAAAAAATTGATATAAAACTAAAACTTTCCTATAGGGATATTCCAGATTTTCCTATTTCTACTGTGGAAGGTCATAGTGGTAAGCTCATTTTTGGTCTTTTGTCGGATGTACCTGTTGTGGCTATGCAGGGGCGCTTTCATTATTACGAAGGATATGACATGCAAGATGTTACTTTACCTGTTAAAGTAATGAAATTATTAGGTATAGAATATCTATTTATATCAAATGCTAGTGGTGGTGTAAATCCTAATTATGCAATTGGAGATTTGATGGTTTTGAATGACCACATTAATTTAATTCCTAGCCCTTTGATTGGTGAAAATCTAGACACTTTAGGACCTCGATTTCCTGATATGAGTGATGCTTATGATCGAACTATGATAGAAAAGGCACTAAAAATAGCTTATGATAAAGGATATAGTGTTTTTGAAGGTGTATATGCGGCAGTTACTGGGCCTTGTTTAGAGACTCCTGCCGAATACAAATATTTAAGAATTATTGGTGCTGACACTGTTGGAATGTCCACAGCTCCAGAAGTTATTATAGCTCGTCATATGAGTATTCCATGTTTTGCTATCTCTGTGATAACAGATTTAGGAGTGCCTGGAAAAATTCAAAAGGTTAGTCATGAAGAAATACAAAAGGTAGCTGAAGTTGCCGAGCCCAAGCTTACCCTAATTATAGAAGAGCTAATCAAAACATTAGTCTAAAATGAAAACTTTTAATTTTATAATTTTTATTTGTTTACTAATTGCTAATATTTTAAAAGCTCAAGTCGCTGAAAACGTCAACCTTTTATTTAGTTGGAATGAAGATACATTGGTAGGGTCTGCTGCTTATGATAATATCTATAATGAAATTTGGGGTGTGGTTGTTGATAATAGAGAATATGCTATAATTGGATCAACTTATGGAACTCATTTTTTTGATGTGACAAATCCCGAATTTTCATTTGAAGTAGCTGTTGTTAAAGGTCGAGTAATTGGCTCGCAGATAATACATAGAGATTATCATGATTATAATGGCTATCTTTATGCTGTTTGTGATGAAGGTGTTAGTTCATTGCAAATAATTGATATTTCAACTTTACCAGATTCTGTAAGTTTAGTTTATGATTCTTCTGAATTATTTGAACGTGCACATAATATTTTTATTGATACTTTAAATGCAAAATTATATACAACAAATGGTGACATATATTCATTGGAAGACCCTATAGATCCAAAATTAATTTATTCCACTCAATTATTAAATTGCCATGATATATATGTGCAAAACGACACAGCATATATAAATGCCGGTCCACAAGGTTTTATTGTCATTGATTTTAGTCAAACATCCCTTGAAAATCAAACTCATGAAGTTTTAGGTGCCTTAGCTAGCTATGTTGATCAGGGATATAACCACTCAGGTTGGATAACAGATGATGGTAATTATTATGTTATGGCTGACGAAACTTGGGGAATGAAAATGAAAATGTTGGATATTTCAGATTTTTCAAACATCCAGGTTATAGCACTAATTGGTTCTTATGTAGATGTTAATTCTATTCCTCATAATCAAATTATAAATGGAAACTATCTTTATACTGCATATTATCATGATGGTTTATATGTGCATGATATATCGAATCCTTACTCGCCATTACTAATTGGATATTTTGACACCTTTGAGCCTAATCATCATAATAGCTATATGGGAGCATGGGGAGTTTATCCATTTTTGCCATCGGGAAATATTTTACTTTCAGATATGCAAACAGGTTTATATGTTTTTGAAGTTAATTATAATAATCCATTAAAAACTATAGAAAATCAAATTGAAAAATATAATGTCTATCCAAATCCTTCTAATACAATTTTAAATATAGAATTGCCAAATGAATCAAAAATAGAAATGTTTAATGTTCAAGGCGAGAGAGTTTATGTTTCAATGAATATTAAAAATTTACAAATTAAGACTAATAATTTTATTAATGGTGTTTATATTTTAAAGATTTCAAATAAACTAGGGCTTAGCGTTCAAAAAATCATCATTCAATAATATTTTTAAAATTCTTTGTTAAAAGAAAAAGATGTGTAAATTTGCATCTCATTTTTTGATTAATATTTTATAAAATGAAAAGAACATTTCAACCTTCTAACAGAAAAAGAAGAAATAAACACGGTTTCAGAGATAGAATGGAGTCTGCAAATGGCCGAAGAGTTTTGTCAAGTAGAAGGGCAAAGGGTAGAAAAAAATTAACGATTTCTGACGAACCAAGACATAAGCGTTAATCGTTATTATAAATTAATATAAGGTGTTACTTTTGTAACACCTTTTTTTTGAGGTATTCTGTTAAAAAATCTTAACTTTTTGTTAATAGTTTCAATTTCAAATTAGTCTTAACCTGTTTTAAATCTTTTACATTCGCACATACACATTTTATTATGCCTAAAGATACCTCCATACAATCCATTTTAATTATAGGCAGCGGACCAATTGTTATTGGCCAAGCCTGTGAGTTTGATTACTCAGGTTCTCAAGCTGCTAGATCACTTGCCGAAGAAGGAATAGAAGTTTCGTTGATAAATTCTAATCCAGCAACTATTATGACAGACCCCTTAGTTGCTGATCATGTTTACCTTAAACCATTGACTGTTGAGTCTATTGAGGAGATTTTAGAACAACGTAAAATAGATGCTGTTCTTCCTACAATGGGTGGTCAAACAGCACTAAATTTATGTATAGAAGTGGACGAAAAAGGTGTTTGGGAAAAACACGGTGTTAAAATTATTGGAGTAGATATTGATGCTATTAATATTACTGAAGACAGAGAAGAATTCAAACAGTTAATGGAAACAATAGATATTTCGTGCGCTCCCTCTCAAACTGCTACTTCGTATTTAGAAGGAAAAGAAATAGCTCAAAAATTTGGTTTTCCTTTATGTATAAGGCCATCTTTTACTCTAGGTGGAAGTGGCGCTTCATTTGTCCATGAAGCCAAGGATTTTGATAAACTCCTAAAACGAGGAATGGCAGCATCTCCAATTCATGAGGTAATGATTGATAAAGCCTTATTTGGTTGGAAAGAGTATGAGTTAGAATTACTAAGAGATAAAAATGATAATGTTATCATTATTTGTTCTATTGAAAATATGGACCCTATGGGAATCCATACTGGTGATTCTATTACTGTAGCACCAGCTATGACATTATCTGACACCACTTTTCAGAAAATGAGAGATATGGCTATCAAAATGATGAGAGCTATTGGTGACTTTGCAGGTGGTTGTAATGTGCAATTTGCTGTTTCTCCAGATGAAAACGAAGATATTATTGCCATAGAAATTAATCCTAGAGTTTCTCGTTCATCAGCTTTAGCATCAAAGGCAACAGGATATCCTATTGCCAAGATTGCTTCTAAACTAGCTATTGGTTATACACTTGATGAATTGAATAATCAGATTACAAAGTCTACATCGGCTTATTTTGAGCCTACTTTAGATTACGTTATAGTTAAAATACCACGATGGAATTTTGAAAAATTCGATGGTGCTGATAAAGAATTAGGCTTACAGATGAAGTCTGTAGGTGAAGTGATGGCTATCGGGCGTTCCTTTCAAGAAGCCTTACAAAAGGCTTGTCAATCGCTAGAAATTGGAAGAAATGGCTTAGGTGCTGATGGTAAAAATTGGACCAATCAAGACGATATTCTTCACGCTATGAAACATGCTAGTAGTGATAGGGTGTTTAGGATTTATGATGCTATGCGATTAGGAATACCTTTAAAAACCATATATGATATTACTAAAATGGATTATTGGTTTCTTAGACAATTGGAGGAATTAGTCGTTTTAGAATTTGAAATAGAAAGATATCATGTTGGTAATGTTCCTGAAGAACTTATACTAGAGGCTAAAATGAAGGGCTATGCGGATAGACAGATAGCCCATTTACTAAGATGCCTTGAAAGTGAAGTACATCAATTAAGAACTGAAATGGGAATTAATAGGGTTTATAAACTTGTTGATACCTGTGCTGCTGAATTTGAAGCAAAAACACCATACTATTATTCAACATTCGAATCCAAAAAGCAATTTGCAAATGGTGAATCTTTTTCGGAAAATGAAAGTGTTTCTTCTGACAAAAAGAAAATTATTGTGCTAGGTTCTGGCCCTAATCGAATCGGTCAAGGTATTGAGTTTGATTATTGTTGTGTTCACGGAGTTTTAGCAGCTAAGGAGTGTGATTATGAAACCATTATGATTAATTGTAACCCTGAAACAGTTTCAACTGATTTTGATACTTCTGACAAGCTTTATTTTGAGCCTGTTTTTTGGGAACATATTTATGATATTATTAATCATGAAAAACCTGAAGGCGTTATTGTTCAGTTAGGTGGACAAACAGCATTGAAATTAGCGGAAAAACTTAAAAGATATGATATCAAAATTATGGGTACTAGTTACGAGGCGTTAGATTTAGCTGAAGATAGAGGTCGTTTCTCAACACTTTTAAGAGATAATGATGTGCCATTCCCTGAATTTGGAGTTATTGAAACAGCTGAAGAAGCTCTAGAATTAGCTAAAGATTTAAATTTTCCAATTCTTGTTCGTCCATCCTATGTACTTGGAGGTCAAGGCATGAAGATTGTAATTAATGAATCTGAATTAGAACATCATGTTGTTAATCTTTTGAAAGATATTCCAGGCAACAGAGTCTTGTTAGATCATTATTTGGATAATGCTATTGAGGCTGAAGCAGATGCTATTTGTGATGGTGAAAATGTATATATTATAGGAATTATGGAACACATAGAACCTTGTGGCATACATTCCGGTGATTCTAATGCTGTGTTACCGACATTTGATTTGAGTGATAATGTACGTCAGCAGATGATTGATATTACACACAAAATTTCTTTAGCTTTGAAAACAGTAGGTCTCATTAATATCCAATTTGCTATTAAAGACGAAAAGGTATTTGTTATAGAAGCAAATCCTAGAGCATCACGTACTGTTCCTTTTATTGCTAAGGCATATCAAGAGCCTTATGTTAATTACGCTACAAAAGTAATGTTGGGCAACAAAAAAGTTACAGACTTTAATTTTGAACCTCAGAAAAGTGGATATGCTATAAAAGTACCTGTATTCTCATTTAACAAGTTTCCAAACGTTAATAAAGAATTAGGTCCTGAGATGAAATCTACTGGTGAGGCCATTCATTTTATTGATGATTTGAAAGATCCGTTTTTCAAAAAAGTATATTCTGAAAGA
>MDSW01170379.1_pt1 | contig 18322 bp, 18 predicted proteins | sample 811171 | NCBI WGS metagenome assembly MDSW01 (sample SAMN05326641, study PRJNA326480) | marine metagenome | isolation source: seawater | place: Atlantic Ocean: North West | collected 2012 | reverse complement strand
GTTAGAGCGCCTGCCTGTCACGCAGGAGGCCGCGGGTTCGAGTCCCGTCACTCCCGCCATTATTTATTGATAATGGTTCTCAAAAAATAAAATTAGTAATCATTTAGGCCCTTATTTGCGTGACTAAATTGCACTGTATTAAATGAAAAAAAAAAATATAAGAAAAGCAATGATTATTAACGCTTTAACTCTATTAAAAACTAATTATAATGAGATTCTTTTCAGAATTTACTCATTCAAAAATTTAACAATTTAATAATATAATTTATGTTCAGTGAATTTTTAAACAATTATTTATCAATAATTATTTTTTTGGGAATTTCTTTAATACTAAGTGTAGGTTTTATTTTTGTAAATTTTATCTTTGCACCTAAGAAACCAGATCCAGAAAAGTTATCTACATATGAATGTGGTTTTGAAGCTTTCAATGACTCAAGAATGGAATTTGATGTAAGATTTTATCTAGTAGCTATTTTATTTATCATTTTTGACTTAGAGATTGCATTTCTATTTCCTTGGGCGATTTCTTTAGGAACAATCGGAATATTTGGATTCGTGTCTATGATGATATTTTTATTAATTTTAACAATTGGTTTCATTTATGAGTGGAAAAAAGGAGCATTAGATTGGGAATAAAAAATGAATATTAATGAGAGAGAAAAACAAATACCTGAAGAGTTTAAAGAGTTAGCAAAAGATTTTAGTGAAAAAGGTTTTATCACAACATCTTTTGATAATTTAGTAAATTGGGCTAGAACAGGGTCTCTTCACTGGATGACATTTGGTTTAGCATGTTGTGCAGTAGAAATGATGCAAACATCAATGCCAAGATATGATCTTGAAAGATTTGGTGCAGCACCTAGAGCTTCACCTCGACAGTCAGATGTAATGATAGTTGCAGGAACACTTACAAATAAAATGGCACCAGCCTTAAGGAAGGTTTATGATCAAATGCCAGAACCAAGGTATGTTATATCAATGGGAAGTTGTGCAAACGGTGGAGGTTATTACCACTACTCATATTCAGTAGTAAGAGGATGTGATAGGATAGTACCAGTAGATGTCTATGTTCCAGGATGCCCTCCTTCAGCTGAAGCTTTGTTATATGGAATAATGCAATTACAAAAAAAAATTAGAAACAAAGGTTCATTGGAGAGGTAATTATATGAAAGATATTTTTGATTTAGAAAAAAAAATCAATTCTGAACTTGCAACTAGAATTAATTCAAGTGAGATAAAACACAACCAACTTTACATAGATATAAATGGAGAAAACTTAATTGAAGTATTGATTTTTTTGAAAAATAGTTCATTTGCCAAATTTAGACAGCTAATAGATATTACTGCAGTAGATTACCCCGAACAAAGTCGAAGGTTTAAATTAATTTATTTATTGTTAAGTCATGAGCATAATAGCAGAATAATTTTAAGTTATTCTATAAACGAAAAAGAAATTATTCAATCTGTTACCGAAATTTTCCCATCTGCGAATTGGATGGAAAGAGAAGTATTTGATATGTATGGAATTAAATTTAATGGTCATCCAGATCTTAGACGTATTTTGACTGATTATAATTTTGAGGGATTTCCTTTAAGAAAAGATTTTCCATTAACAGGCCATAATGAGGTTAGGTACAGTCAAAGCGAAAAGAAAGTATTATATGAACCTGTAAAACTTGAGCAAAATTATAGAAATTTTGATTATGAAAGCCCTTGGGAAGGAACAAAATATATTAAAGAAATTAATAAAAAAAATGACTAAAGAAAAAAAAACACTTAACCTAAATTTTGGTCCTCAACACCCAGCAGCACATGGTGTTTTAAGATTAATACTTGAGCTGGACGGAGAAGTTGTGGAAAAAGCTGATCCGCATATAGGCTTGTTGCATAGAGGGACAGAAAAATTAATTGAACATAAAACTTATTCTCAAGCTGTACCTTACTTTGACAGATTAGATTATGTAGCGCCAATGAACCAAGAGCACGCATTTGCTCTTGCTGTTGAAAAAATTTTAAACCTTGAAGTTCCAATTAGAGGTCAATTTATAAGAGTTATATTTTGTGAAATAGGAAGAATTTTAAGTCATATACTTAATGTAACTACTCAAGCTATGGATGTGGGTGCACTTACGCCAACATTATGGGGTTTCGAGGAAAGAGAAAAATTAATGGGTTTTTACGAACGTGTTTCTGGATCAAGATTACATGCAAACTATTTTAGACCTGGAGGTGTTCATCAAGATCTACCAAGAGGACTTCCAGAAGATATAGCAAAATTTTGTGAACAGTTTCCAAAAATAATTGATGATTTAGAAACCTTACTTACAGATAACAGAATTTTTAAACAGAGAAATGTAGATATAGGTGTAGTATCAAAGCAAGATGCTCTTGATTATTCTTTTTCTGGGGTAATGTTAAGAGGGTCAGGTGTTCCTTGGGACCTTAGAAAGTCTCAACCATACGATTGTTATGAACAGGTGGAATTTAAAATACCAATAGGAAAAAATGGAGATTGTTATGATAGATATCTTTGTAGAATTGAAGAAATGAGAGAAAGTGTAAAAATTATAAATCAATGTCTAGTTAAGCTACCAAAAGGACCTGTCAAAACGCAAGATGCTAAAATTACCCCACCTTCAAAAAAGGAATTGAAAAATTCTATGGAAGCTTTAATCCATCATTTTAAACTTTTTACCGAAGGTTATAGAGTTGATAAAGATGAAATATATACGTCTGTTGAAGCACCAAAAGGTGAGTTTGGAGTTTATTTAATTTCTGATGGATCAAACAGACCATACAAATGTAAAATCAAAGCACCTGGCTTTTCTCATTTGCAAGCAATGGATTATTTAATTAAAGGTCATATGTTAGCTGATGTCCCTGCAGTTCTGGGTTCAATGGACATTGTCTTTGGAGAAGTTGATAGATGAGTATAAAAAAAATTTCAAAAAATCAGCCAGAAAAATTTGAATTTAATGAGAAAAGTTTAGATCTAGCTAACAAACATATTTCAAATTATCCAAATGGTAAACAACAAAGTGCAGTTATGGGCCTTCTTTATATTGCACAAAGACAAAATAATAACTGGATACCACTTTCTGCAATGAAGTATATAGCTAAATTTTTAGATATGCCATATATAAAAGTCTACGAAGTTGCAACTTTTTATTCTATGTATAATTTAGCTCCAGTTGGAGAATATTTTTTTCAAGTTTGTACTACAACACCTTGCATGTTAAGAGGAGCATATAAATTAGCTGATGTGTGTAAAACTCATATAAATGTTTCAGAAAATGAAATTTCAAATGACGGAAAAATGTCTTGGGTTGAAGTTGAGTGTCTAGGAGCTTGTGTAAATTCACCAATGATACAAATTAATGATGATTATTTTGAAGATTTAGATGAAATAAAATTAGAAAAATTAATTCAGAATATAAAAGAGGGAAAAAAAATTGAACCAGGTTCATTTAAAGGTAGAAAAAGTGCTGAACCAGAAAATAACAGAAGCAGTCTAATGGAGAGTAAAAATGCTTGAAGATAAAGATCGAATATTTCAAAATTTATACAACGATTTAGGTTCAGACTTAAAATCAGCTAAAGAAAGAGGTGATTGGTCTGAAACTAAAAAAATTTGTGGTAATGGTAGAGAGTGGATAATAAATCAGATTAAAGATTCACAACTTCGAGGAAGAGGCGGGGCTGGTTTTCCAACAGGATTAAAATGGTCTTTTGCTCCAAAAGAGGTTGGCTCAAGACCTCATTATTTAATAATTAACGCAGACGAGTCAGAACCTGGTACATGTAAAGATAGAGATATCCTAAGGTTTGAGCCCCATAAGTTAATAGAGGGATGTTTAATTTCTTCTTTCGCAGTAAATGCGCATGTATGTTATATTTATATAAGAGGTGAGTACATTAACGAGGGTGCTAAACTTCAGAAGGCAATTGATGAAGCTTACAAAGATGGATTAATTGGTAAAAATTCCTGTGGTACTGGATGGAATTTAGATATTTACATTCATTATGGTGCAGGAGCTTACATATGTGGAGAGGAAACTGCATTATTAGAGAGTTTAGAGGGCAAAAAGGGTCAACCAAGATTAAAACCACCTTTTCCAGCTTTAATAGGTTTATATGGTTGTCCTACAATTATTAATAACGTCGAAACAATTTCAGTTGTACCTACAATACTAAGAAGAGGAGCAAAATGGTTTTCTTCTTTAGGAAGAGAAAAAAATACAGGAACAAAAATCTATTGTATTTCTGGAAATGTAAATAACCCTTGTAATGTTGAGGAAGAAATGGGTGTTCCGTTAAAAGATTTGATAGAAAAACATGCTGGTGGTGTTGTTGGTGGTTGGGATAATTTAAAAGCAGTTATTCCTGGAGGGTCTTCAATGCCATTACTGCCTAAACATATATGTGATACAATTAAAATGGATTTTGATGCATGTGTTGAAAATAAAACTGGATTAGGCACAGCAGGAATAGTTGTAATAAACAACGATCAGGACATAATTAAATGTATGGCAAGAATTGCAAGATTTTATAAACACGAAAGCTGTGGTCAATGTACACCATGCAGAGAAGGATCCGGTTGGATGTGGAGAATGCTTGAAAGAATGGCGAGAGGGGAAGCGTCTAAAGAAGAAGTAGACATGTTAATGGATGTTACTAAACAAATTGAGGGTCATACAATATGCGCATTTGGAGAAGGATCATCTTGGCCTGTTCAAGGTTTGCTTAGACATTTTAAAAAAGAAATTGAAGACAGAAATAATTTTAATCCATTAGTAAATACAGTGCAAAAAAACCCTTATTTAGTTGATCAACACTTATTAGAAAAAGAAAATGCTTAAATTAAAAGTAAATGATAAGGAAGTTGAAGTTGAAGAGGGCTTAACTGTATTGCAAGCATGTGAAAAAGCCGGATTCGAGATCCCAAGATTTTGTTATCACGAAAAACTATCAATAGCGGGTAACTGTAGAATGTGTCTTGTTGAAATAGAAAAATCACCTAAACCTGTGGCTTCTTGTGCGATGCCTGCCGCTGAGGGAATGAACATTAAAACCAATACATCAATGGTAGAAAAAGCTAGAAAAGGAGTTATGGAATTTTTATTAGTAAATCACCCATTAGATTGTCCTGTGTGTGACCAAGGTGGAGAATGTGATCTTCAAGATCAATCAATGTTTTATGGTGTTGATAAGTCTAGATTTAGAGAAAATAAAAGATATGTGCCTGAAAAATATATGGGTCCTTTAATAAAAACCCAAATGACTAGATGTATTCATTGTACAAGATGTATCAGGTTCGCAACAGAAATTGCAGGAGTTCCAGAGTTGGGAGCAATCGGAAGAGGTGAAAATATGGAAATCACCACTTATTTAGAGAAAGCAATGGAGTCAGAGTTATCTGCAAACGTCATAGATCTTTGTCCAGTAGGTGCGCTTACATCGAAACCATATGTTTTTGAAGCTAGACCATGGGAATTAAAAAAAACAGAAACAATTGATGTGATGGATGCTGTTGGATCTAACATAAGAGTTGATACTTACGGGTGGGAAGTTAAAAGAGTTTTACCGAGAATTAACGAAGATATAAATGAGGAATGGATTTCAGACAAAACTAGATATGCTTGTGATGGACTAAAAAACCAGAGATTAGACTCACCTTTTCAAAGAGAAGGAAATAAATTTAAAAAAATTTCATGGAATGAGGCCTTTGATTTTCTTAAATTAAAAATTACAAATACTAACCCTGATAAAATTGGATGTTTTACTGGAGATCTAACAAATATGGAAACTGCATTTGCTGCTAAAGAATTATTTAATAAAGTTTTCAAATCAAATTTAGTGGAGTCAAGAACTGAAAATCTTTATATAAATTTCTCTGAAAATCAAAATTTCAGATTCAATAGCAAGATATCAGGCATTGAGGATACAGACTTTATTTTAATGATCGGTTGTAACCCGAGGTATGAGGCAACCATACTAAATAGTAGAATTAGAAAAACTTATTTGAAATCAAAAATACCAATTTATTCCACAAATGATATTGGTGATCAAACTTATCCATATAAAGTTTTAGATAATTCAACAACTTTAATAAAAAATATTGTAGAGGGTAAAATTGATATCGCAAATGAAATAATCAAATCCTTAAAACCATTAATTATAATTGGTGAGTCTGTTTTGAAACTTGAGTCTGGCAAATATATTTTTGAGGAGTTAAAAAAATTTTTAAATAAAAATAATAAAATTACTAATGAATGGAACTCTTTAAATATACTTTCAAAAGATGCAGCATCAGTAGGTTCATATGATTTAACTTTATTTAGCTCTAATAATGGAAGCAACATTTTATTAGAAAAAGTTAAACAAAATTCCCTAGATTTATTATTTTTAGTTGGACAAGATAAATTAAAAATTGAGAGAAAAGGTGTATTTATTGTATATATAGGATCACATGGTGACGAAGGGGCAAAAAATTCAGATTTGATTTTGCCGGGTTCCGCTTACACTGAGCAGGATGGACATTATACAAATTTAGAAGGTAAAATTCAGAAAGCATATAAAGCATCTTACCCAACCGAACTTGCTAAAGAAGATTGGTCAATAATAAATAATATTTCAAATATTGTTAAAAATAAAAAATTATTTAATGATAAAAACGAACTTTTAGATGCTATGTTTAATTACTTAAAACAAAATAGAAAAGATGAATTTGTTGTCGCTGATTACGATTTCAAAGAAGAAAAGATATTAGTTGATGACATAGACTATTATTTTTCAAACGTTATAGCTAAAAATTCAAAAACTATGTCTGAATGCAGATCTCTACGCTCAGATTTTAAAAAAACAGGTACAGATGGATAAATATGAATAGCATATACATTTTATTCAGCGAAGTTTATAAAATATTATTTTTACTTATTCCTGTTTTGGTCACAGTTGCAATGGTAGTTTGGCTTGACAGAAGAGTCTGGGCTTTTGTACAGAAAAGAAGAGGTCCAAATGTTGTGGGACCATTCGGTTTACTTCAATCTTTAGCTGACGCATTAAAATATATTTTTAAAGAAATAATTATCCCTGCAAGTTCAAATAAAGTAATTTTCATACTAGCTCCGATAATTACTATGACTTTAGCTTTAGTAGCATGGGCAGTAATACCATTTAGTGAAAAATTAGTACTTGCAGATATAAATGTGGGTATTCTATATTTATTTGCAGTTTCATCATTGGGTGTTTATGGAATCATCATGGGTGGATGGGCTTCAAATTCAAAATATCCTTTTCTAGGCGCCATCAGATCTGCTGCTCAAATGGTATCTTACGAGGTTTCAATAGGTGTAATAATAATAAATGTTTTGTTGTGTGTAGGTTCTTTAAATCTAAATGATATTGTTTTGGCACAACAAAATATGTGGTTTGTAATACCTCTATTTCCTATGTTTGTAATCTTTTTTATTTCAGCTTTAGCGGAAACCAACAGACCACCTTTTGATTTACCTGAGGCTGAAGCAGAACTGGTTGCTGGTTATCAAACAGAGTATTCAGGAATGATGTATGCAATGTTTTGGCTAGGAGAATACGCAAACATTCTTTTGATGTGCGCAATGGGTTCAATTTTGTTTTTAGGTGGCTGGCTTTCACCATTAGAAACGGAGTACCTTTCATTTATACCAACACCGTTTTGGTTAATTTTTAAGATAATGTTTCTCTTTATCCTTTTTGCAATTATTAAAGCTATAGTACCGAGATATAGATATGATCAATTGATGAAATTAGGTTGGAAAATATTTTTACCATTATCTTTAATTTGGGTAGTGTTAACTTCGGGGTATCTTTTATATTTTGATTTATTACCGGTGCAAATATGAAATTAGGAAGATTTTTAAAGACTGTTTTTATGTTAGATTTTGCAACTGGATTATTTATTGCTGTTAAAGAGGTTTTTAAACCTAAGAAAACCTTAAATTATCCATTTGAAAAAGGTCAAGTCAGCCCACGTGCTAGAGGTGAACACGCACTAAGAAGATACCCAAACGGGGAGGAAAGGTGTATTGCGTGTAAACTTTGCGAGGCAGTCTGTCCGGCTCAAGCAATTACAATTGAGTCTTCTGAAAGAGAAGATGGCAGTAGAAAGACTACAAGATACGATATTGATATGCTAAAATGTATTTATTGTGGTTTATGTGAGGAGTCGTGTCCTGTAGATGCAATTGTTCAAGGTCCTAATTTTGAATTTGCCACAGAAACAAGAGAAGAGCTTTATTATAATAAAGAAAAACTCTTAGAAAATGGAGATAGATGGGAAAATATACTTGCTGCAAACATTAAGGCAGATAACCCATACAGATAATAATGATTGCACACGCTGTATTTTTTTATTTTTTTTCAATTATTGCAATTGTATCAGCAATAATGGTTACAGCAGCTAGAAACACAGTCCATTCAGTTTTTTTTTTAATTTTAGATTTTATTAGTATTTCTTGCTTATTCATTATGATTGGAGCTGAGTTTTTAGGTATGATAATGCTAATTGTTTATGTTGGTGCCGTAGCTGTATTATTTTTGTTTGTTGTCATGATGTTAAATGTTGCACAACAAAAAAATCAATGGTTTGGATCCACAAAAAGCAGTTCTCATATACCAATCGGATTATTAGTGAGCTTGATCATATTTTTTGAATTAATCATCGTTATAGGTGGTTGGAAATATAAACCAGATTTATTAAATTTATCGTCAATTGAAATTTCCAACTCAATATCGAATACACACTCTTTAGGAAATGTTTTATATACAGATTATATACATCTCTTCCAAATTTCAGGAATGATTTTGTTAGTTGCGATGATTGGAGCAATAGTTTTAACTTTTAGAGTTCGAACTGGCTTGAAAAGGCAAAGTTATATAAAACAAATATCAAGAGAAAGAACAGATGGAGTTGAAGTAGTAGAAGTTGCAAATAAAAAAGGAGTTAAAATCGATGTATGAAATTGCTTTAGGACATTATTTAACTTTAGGTGCAATAATTTTTTCTATTGGCTTGATTGGAATATTTTTAAATAGAAAAAATGTAATAGTACTTCTAATGAGTATAGAATTAATATTATTGGCAGTGAATATTAATTTAGTTGCGTTTTCTATATTTATTAATGATTTAAGTGGACAGATATTTACTTTATTTATCCTTACAGTTGCAGCAGCAGAAGCTGCAATAGGATTAGCAATTATTGTAGTTTACTTTAGAAATGCAGGAACAATAAGAGTTGAAGATATAGAAAAATTAAAAGGATAAAATGGAAAAATTAATAATTTTTTTACCCTTATTTTCTGCAATAATTTCAGGTTTCTTTGGTAAATTAATTGGTAACCGAGTATCTCAAATATTGACAAGTTTATTTGTTAGCGCTAGCGCCGTGTTGTCTCTTTATATATTTTATGATGTAATTACAAATGGATACTCAAATAATATCATTGTTGCAAAGTGGATAACTTCAGGTCTTCTCGACGTTAATTGGTCAATTAAAATAGATCAATTATCTGCAGTGATGCTTGTTGTTGTAACGTTAGTGTCAGCCATAGTTCATATTTATTCTATAGGTTATATGTCTCATGACCCTCATCAACCAAGATTCATGTCATACCTATCTTTATTTACATTCGCAATGTTAGTACTTGTAACATCAGATAATTTTTTACAATTATTTTTTGGTTGGGAGGGAGTAGGTCTTTGTTCGTATTTTTTAATTGGTTTTTGGTTTAAAAAGCCGTCAGCAAATGCTGCAGCTATTAAAGCATTTATTGTAAATAGAGTTGGAGACTTTGGCTTTGCTCTTGGAATATTTTTAGTCTTTTATATTTTCGGTACAGTCAACTATGATGAAGTATTTACTCAGGTTTCTAAATTTAAGAACAATAATCTCAATTTTTTTGGTCTTGAGTTAAATTCAATAAACTTAATTTGTTTTTTATTATTTATTGGAGCAATGGGAAAATCTGCTCAAATATTTTTACATACTTGGCTTCCAGACGCTATGGAAGGACCAACTCCTGTTTCAGCTTTAATACATGCTGCAACAATGGTAACTGCTGGAGTATTTTTAGTTGTAAGATGTTCTCCAATCTATGAATATTCACCTACAATGTTAAGTTTTATTACTGTTATTGGAATGTCAACAGCGTTATTTGCAGCCTCAATCGCTTTGGTACAAAATGATATCAAAAAAATTATTGCTTATTCAACATGCAGCCAATTAGGTTATATGTTTTTTGCAACAGGTGTTGGAGCATATAACATTGCTATGTTTCATTTATTTACCCATGCTTTTTTTAAAGCATTATTATTTCTAGGCGCTGGTTCTGTAATTCATTCATTTAAAGATGAACAAAATATAAACAAAATGGGAGGTGTGTACAAATATTTACCATACACATACACATTAATGTTAATTGGCACTTTGGCCTTAACAGGTTTCCCATTTCTATCTGGATTCTATTCAAAAGATTTAATAATAGAATTTGCTTACCTAAAGGGAAATACAGTAGGTTACTATGCATGTGGTATAGGTATATTTACAGCACTACTTACTTCTATTTATTCTTGGAGACTAATTTTCAAAACCTTTCATGGAGATTTTAACAATAGAAATCTTGATATATCTAATATCCATGAATCACCCTTTGTAATGATAGGTCCACTATTAATTTTAGCTATCGGATCTATTTTTGCAGGATTTATTTTTAAAGATTTATTTATGCAATATAATTCATTTGTAGAATTCTGGAATGGATCTATTTTATTTTTGGAGCCATTATCAACTGAACATCCACCAGGCTATATATTATATGCAACTCCTATATTAGTAACTATTTCTATACCAATTAGTTATTACTTATTTTTGAAAAATAAAGATTTATTAAATAGTTTTATCAATTCTAATATGCCAATCTATCTCTTTCTAAAAAATAAATGGTATTTTGATGAATTGTATGATGTTGTATTTGTTAAACCTTCAAAATTTTTAGGTAAATTTTTTTGGAAAAAAATTGATGGTTTAGTAATTGATAGATTTGGTCCGGATGGCTTATCCAACTTGTTTAAATATTTTTCAATAAAAGCAGTAAAATTTCAGAGTGGATTTATATACCAATACGCATTTATAATGTTAATTGGTTTTTCAATAATTTTAACAATAGTAATTATTAGATAATGACATTCCCAATTCTATCTTCATTAATATTACTACCTACCCTAGGAGCAATATTTATTTTATTTGGCAGGTCATCAACAAATTATAATTCTGCAAAATATATATCATTATTTATTTCTCTAGCTAATTTCAGCTTAGGTCTTTATCTGTGGTATTTGTTTGATAAAAATATTTCAGATTTCCAATTTGTAGAGCAAAGAGTTTGGCTTGAGGGTTTTATTAATTATAAAGTTGGAGTTGACGGAATTTCTATTCTATTCATTATACTGACTACTTTTATAGTCCCACTTTGTATAATTTCAGTTAATTCTACAATTAAATATAGACTAAAAGATTTCCTTATAGCTATTCTTTTTATGGAAACAATGATGATAGGTGTCTTTTGTTCTTTAGATCTTGTTATTTTTTATTTATTTTTTGAAGCTGGATTAATTCCAATGTTTTTAATAATTGGAATTTGGGGTGGCGAGAGAAGAGTATACTCTGCATTTAAATTTTTTCTATACACATTGTTAGGATCAGTATTAATGCTTGTTGCAATAATATCTATTTATTGGATGACAGGTACAACTGACGTAATTGAATTATATGAATTAGGGATTGACATAAAATATCAAAATCTTTTATGGCTAGCATTTTTCAGCTCCTTTGCTGTGAAAACTCCTATGTGGCCTGTACATACTTGGCTTCCAGATGCACATGTTGAGGCACCTACTGCAGGATCCGTATTACTTGCAGCAATATTATTAAAAATGGCAGGTTATGGATTTATCAGATTTTCTGTAGGACTATTTCCAGCAGCATCAGAATATTTTGTTCCTCTAGTTTTTATACTTAGTTTAATTGCTATTATTTATACTTCATTAGTAGCACTAATGCAGGAAGATATGAAAAAGCTAATTGCTTATTCCTCTATTGCACACATGGGATTTGTAACAATGGGTATTTTTACGATGACACCACAAGGAATTGAGGGAAGTATATTCCAAATGATTAGTCATGGCATAATCTCAGCAGCACTTTTTTTTAGTGTAGGTGTCGTGTACGAAAGAATGCATACGAGAGAAATCAAAAATTATGGTGGAGTTGTAAGTGTAATGCCAAAATATGCAGTTTTATTTATGATATTTGCTCTAGGTTCTCTTGGTTTGCCTGGAACTACAGGCTTTGTTGGCGAGTTTCTAATATTAATTGGTACATTTAAAGTTGACTTTGTCGTAGCAACTATTGCAAGTTTTGGAGTAATTTTAGGGGCGGCATATATTCTCTGGCTTTATAGGAGAGTAATATTTGGTGATATTACTAACCCAGAGATTAATAATCTTAATGATATAAATAAATCTGAAACTATAATTTTAAGTTTTTTAGCAATAGTATCAATTTTATTTGGTTTTTATCCTGATCCATTATTAAGCTCAACATCAACATCTGTAGAAAATTTAATTATTTTATTTGAAAATAATTTGGAAACATTTACAGCAAATAACATATGATAAATTTAGATTTTGTATTTCCAGAAATATTTTTATCAATATCAATAATGTTTTTATTAATGCTTGGTGTGTTTAAAAACAAGAGTGAAAAATTAGTATACAATCTCTCAATAGTTATATTAATTATTTTATTAGCATTGGTTGTTAATCTTTTTCAAATTGATGAACAGTTTATTTTTAATAAAAGCTATAAAATTGATAATTTATCCTCTTTTATGAAATCATTGACAATAATTTCAGCAATTTTTGTTATGATTTGTTCAACCACATACATTAAATCATTAAATATTTTAAAAATTGAATATCCTATTCTTATATTAAGCTCTATCCTAGGTATGATGGTAATGATTAGTTCAAATGATTTAATAGTTTTTTATTTAGGTTTAGAACTTCAATCGCTTGCCTTGTACGTTCTTGCGACATTTAATAGAGATAATATTTTATCATCAGAGTCAGGTTTGAAATATTTTGTATTAAGTGCACTATCCTCTGGTCTTTTGCTTTATGGATGTTCATTAGTATATGGATTTTCAGGTTCTACAAACTTTAATTTAATTGCAAATTCATCTCCAAATATTGAATATGGGGTTATTTTCGGTTTAGTCTTTATTATCGTAGGTTTAGCCTTTAAAATTACTGCTGTTCCGTTCCATATGTGGGCGCCTGATGTATACCAAGGATCTCCAACTTCTGTTACGCTATTTTTTGCTGCTCTTCCAAAGATAGCCGCTTTAACAATGTTTGTAAGATTTTTATATATACCCTTTAATAACTTAATTGATCAATGGCAAACTATACTTATTTTCATATCTATATCCTCAATGATTTTTGGAGCTGTGGCAGCCATAGGTCAATCAAATTTAAAAAGATTAATTGCTTATAGTTCAATAAGTCATATGGGATATGCAATTGCAGGATTAGCAACTGGCACTAATCAAGGAATACAGAGTTCTTTAACATATATTTCAATATATTTAGTGATGACTTTAGCGTTTTTTTCATGCATTTTTATGCTTAGGAAAAAAAATGTATTTTACGAAAAAATCGAGAATCTTTCTGGATTGTCAACAAATCATCCAATTCTCTCCATTGCTTTGCTTATAGTATTATTCTCTCTTGCAGGCATACCACCTTTAGCAGGATTTTTTGCTAAATTTTATATTTTTATGGCTGTAATTGAACAATCGATGTATTTTCTTGCAATAGTAGGTCTTTTATCAACTGTTATAGCTGCTTTCTATTATTTGAGATTAATTAAAATTATTTATTTTGATAAACCTTTAGAGCAATATGAAAAAGACCATAATATAGGATTAAAAGTAACATTAGCTATTTCAACTGGTATCTTAGTGTTATATTTCATATACCCGAGTTCATTAATAAATATAGTTTCTAAAATTTCAGTAATCTAATGAAGTTAAAAAAATATGTATTTAATAAAGTTTCAAGTACAAATGATATTGCAATGAAAAAAATCAAAAGGGGTCTAAAGTCAGGTATAATTATTTCATCAAATCAAATAAGAGGTAGAGGAAGATATGGACATAAATGGATAAGCATGAAAGGTAATTTATTTATGTCGGTTTTTTTTAGTATAAATACTAATACAGCTTTAAAAAAATTAACTTCTCAGTGTTGCACTTTAGTTAGAAAGTCACTAACTGAATTAGTTAATATCAAAATAAAAATAAAAAAACCAAATGATTTACTTATAAATAATAAAAAAATATGTGGTATTTTACAGGAAACAGTTTTTTTTAATAATAGTAAATTTGCAATTATAGGTATTGGTGTTAATATTAATAGTAGTCCAATAATTCAAAAATATCCTACAACACATATAAATCTATTTTGTAAAAAAAAAAATTACAATTTTTAAAATTTCAAACGAAATAAAGAAAAATTTTGAAACGTATTTAAAGACTAAAAAATGAAAATTATTGGTGATATAGGTAATACTGAAGTTAAAATATGTTTAATTGATAATAAATATAAAATTAAAAAAAAAATAAATTTTAAGACATCAGAAATAAATAACTACAAATTAAAAAATAAATTTAAATCACTAATAACAAAAAAAGACATAGAAATGATTATTTTTAGCAGTGTAGTTCCAAATGTATATAATAAATTTTCAAACTACTTTAGACAATATTTTAAGAAGAAAATAATTGAAATTAAAAGTCTTAAATTGAATAAATTAGTGAATATTAATGTAAATAAAAAACAGGTTGGTTCAGATAGATTAGCAAATTCAATTTCAGTAATTGATAATAGAAATAATTATATCATTATAGACTTTGGTACTGCAACTACTTTTGATGTTGTAATAAAAAATAAATATCTTGGAGGTATAATTTCACCTGGGATTAATTTATCATTAAATACATTAATTTCAAAAGCATCATTAATACCCGAAATCAATTTAACAAAAATTTCCTATGTAATTGGCAAAAATACTAATGAAGCCGTTAGATCTGGTTTTTATTGGGGTTATGCAGGTTTAATTGACAATATGATTAAATTAATTAAAAGACAGACTAAATCTGATTTTAGGGTTATTTTAACAGGTGGTCTTGCAGATTTATATAAAAAGTCAATTATTACTAGATGCAAAGTTGACAAAGATTTGACAATAAAAGGAATTATTAAAATTACAAAAAATTTGGTTTAATTTATGAGAGAAGAATTATTATTTTGTCCTCTTGGTGGATCAGGTGAAATTGGAATGAATTTAAACCTTTATGCTTATGGTAAGCAAGATAATCAAAAATGGATAATTGTGGACGTTGGAGTTACATTTGCTGATGATAGTGTGCCAGGAATAGATCTTATTTATCCTGATCCAGGTTTTATTGTTGATAAAAAGGATGATGTTTTAGGTATTGTATTAACTCATGCTCATGAGGACCATATCGGTGCAATTGCGCATATATGGCCGAAATTAAAATGTAACATTTATGCTACTCCCTTTACAGCAGTACTTGTAAGGGAAAAATTTAGAGAAAAAAAAATTGATATAAGTACAAATTTAAAAATTGTTGAGTTGAATGGCAACTTAAATCTTGGTCCATTTAACATTGAATTTGTGACTTTAACCCATTCAATCCTTGAGCCTAATGGTTTGAAAATCAATACTCCATTAGGAACAGTTTTACATACAGGCGATTGGAAATGTGATCCAAATCCACTTATTGGAGACAAAATCGATGAAAAAAAACTTAAAGAAATAGGTGATGAGGGTGTGCTTGCAATGATTTGTGATTCGACGAATGTATTTAGTATGGGAAGATCAGGTTCAGAAATGGATGTGAGAAACAATCTTTTAAAAATTATAGAGAAATTAAAAAAAAGAATTATTGTTACATCATTTGCATCCAATGTTGCAAGGATGGAAAGTATTTTTTATTGCGCTGAAAAAACAGGAAGACAAATATCTTTAGTTGGTAGATCTATGCATAGAATTTTTAAAGCTGCGAGGGAATGTGGTTATTTAAAAAATGTAATAGAACCAATCGATGCTAGGGAAGCAAAAAATTTCGCAAGAGAAAAAATTATTTATTTATGCACAGGTAGTCAAGGAGAGCCTATGGGTGCTATGATGAGAATTGCCAATTATACTCATCCAGATGTTTTTATTGAAAAAGGTGATACAGTAATATTTTCATCAAAAATAATTCCTGGTAATGAAAAAAAATTGTATAAATTACATAACCAACTTGTAAGAGAAGGCGTAGAAGTTATTTCTGAAGAAAATGAATTTATTCACGTATCTGGACATCCAAATAGAGATGATCTTAAAGATATGTACAATTGGGTTAGACCTAAATCCATTATCCCGGTGCATGGTGAGCATAGACACATGATTGAACATGTAAAGTTTGCTAAAGAAATGCAAATTCCTTACACAGTAAAAGTTGAGAATGGTGATATAGTTAAATTATCTAATATTAACAAACCTGAAGTTTTTGATAAAGCTCCAAGTGGAAGGTTATTCGTTGATGGAAGTGTGGCAGTTGAAGAGGACTCCAGATCAATAAAGGAAAGAAAAAATATCTCAGCAAACGGGATTCTTGATGTAACAATATTAGTTACCCCTAAAGGTAATATTCATAATAAACCTATTTTGAATTATAGTGGGTTGCCAATAAACAGTGATGAGGAATATCAATATGAATTAGAAAATATTATTGAGAAAACAGCTCGGACCTTCATGCTTAACAATCAAAATCAAAAAGACAATATTATAGATGCTATAAAAATATCCTGTAGGAAAATCACAAAAGAAATTACAGGAAAAAAACCTGTTACTAATATTAAGCTAATAAGGATATAATTTGAGCTTAACAGGATCAATTGTAATTTATGTTATAATTTGGTGGATAGTATTTTTTTCTTTGTTACCCATAGATGTTAATAGATATAAAAATATTAAAATAGAAGGCGAGGATCCAGGATCTCCTGAAAATCCTAAGATTTTAAAGAAATTTATATTTACTACTATTATCTCTTCAATATTGTTCTTAATTATATATTATTTAGTGAATTATAATTATATTAACCTAAGAAATTTTTTGATGTAGTCTATTTTATGTATTTTTCAAAAACCTTTATTCCAATACTTAAAAATAACCCTTCAGAGGCTAAAATTAAATCTCACCAATTAATGTTAAGAACCGGAATGATTAAACAATCATCAGCAGGAATATATTCATGGCTACCGTTAGGTTTTAAAGTGATGAAAAAAATTGAACAAATAGTGAGGGACGAGCAAAATAAAGTAGGTGTACAAGAAATTTTGATGCCCACAATTCAATCTAGCGATATCTGGAAAGAAAGTGGAAGATATGAAGACTATGGTGAAGAAATGTTAAGAATTAAAGATCGTCAAAATAGAGAATTGTTATATGGACCAACTAATGAAGAACTTGTTACTGAAATTTTTAGATCATCTATAAAATCATATAAATCTTTGCCACAGCTACTATATCATATTCAATGGAAGTTTAGAGATGAACTTAGACCAAGGTTTGGTATAATGAGATGTAGAGTATTCTATATGAAAGATGCATACTCATTTGATATTTCAGATGAAGAAGCATCTTACTCCTATAACAAATTTTTTCTTGCTTATTTAAATACATTTAAACGTATGGAGCTTTCTGCGATACCGATGGCCGCAGATACTGGTCCCATAGGTGGAAATTTATCTCACGAGTTTATTATTCTTGCAGACACTGGGGAAAGTAAAATTTTTACTGATAAAAGAATTTTTGAAGTAGATAGTTCAAAGACCAAAATTGAAAAGAATTCTTTATCGCAATTAAGAAATGATTTTGAAAAATATTATGCAGTTACGGATGAAAAATATAATAAATATGATTTTGAAAAAAATGTTTTAATGGAGAATAGATTACAAACCAAAGGAATAGAGGTAGGACATATCTTTTATTTTGGCGATAAATACTCTAAACCAATGAATGCGAGTGTAGATTATAATGGAAAAAAAGAATTTGTTAAAATGGGGTCTTATGGAATTGGAGTTTCCAGACTTGTTGGAGCTATCATAGAAGCTAAATATGACGAAAAAAATGAAATAATGAAATGGCC
>MDSW01032398.1_pt1 | contig 18323 bp, 13 predicted proteins | sample 811171 | NCBI WGS metagenome assembly MDSW01 (sample SAMN05326641, study PRJNA326480) | marine metagenome | isolation source: seawater | place: Atlantic Ocean: North West | collected 2012 | reverse complement strand
TATTGCGAGTAGCGACAGGATGTCGATTCTTGAAGTCAATGGTTTGGTTAAATCCTTCGGCCGTAAACTGGTCGTAAATAAAGTTAGCTTCTCAGTGGAAGCTGGTGAAATTGTAGGGTTGTTGGGCCCTAACGGTGCTGGAAAGACTACGACTTTTAAGATGACTTGCGGTATGGAACGTCCTGATGAAGGAACGGTGGCCCTCCACGATCAGGATGTTACCAATTGGCCCATGTTTCGCCGTGCTCGAGAAGGACAGATGGGGTATCTACCTCAAGATTCAAGTGTTTTTGCCAAGCTTTCTGTGGAGCAAAATCTGAATCTGATGATCGAACTTCAGGGCATCACAGGGAAAGCCAAACGGCAGCGTTGTAATGAGCTATTAGAACGCTTCAAGATTACGCACATCCGCAAAACAAAAGCAGGACGTGTTTCTGGCGGAGAACGCCGGCGTTTAGAAATTGCTCGTTGTCTGATTCTCGAGCCTGAGATAATCATGCTCGATGAACCATTTGCCGGTATCGACCCAGTGACAATCGATGGGATTCAAAAAACAATTTCCGAACTTCGAGAGTCTGAAGGGATCTCGTTCTTTATTACAGATCACGCCGCGATCGAAATTCTTGAGATCGTAGATCGCGTGTATGTCATTGATCGGGGTGAGTTTCTATTTAGCGGTACTGCCGAGGATGCAATCAATGATCCTGCAGTCAAAGAAAAATATCTGGGCAATACTGAGCAGAAGCTTTATACGGCGCAGTCAGCCTAAAATGTGAACGGCACGCTACCAAGTCGGGAAATCGTTTCCTCCATCAACTCCTGCTCACGCTGTTCGTCCTCGGCTACATAAGTGACAGAGAAGCGTAGGAATGCTCCGGCATTGTCCCATGGTACAGTCACAATACCGTGCTCTGTGATCAAATACTGACTGGCTTCCTCAGCATTGGCAAAACTTGGTCCGCCCTCAACGCCGGTAGGAGCGGGAGTGTACAGAAAGTATGAACCGCCAGGCATATCGCATTGGAACCCGCACTGTTGCAGGGTTTTAACGAGCGATGTCATACGACGACGATACTTCTCACGAATCCGATGGGGAATGGATTCATTGTCCAGTGCCGCCGCCGCAGCTTTCTGAATAGCAATGAACTGGCCACTATCGCAGTTGTCTTTCACATCTGAAAAAGCTTGAACCAAAAGCGGATTACCACAAACCCAGCCAATACGCCAACCGATCATGTCGAAACCTTTAGAAAGTGAATGGACCTCAACTCCAATATCACGCGCACCAGGTGTTTCCAGAAAACTCGTTGGACGGCCATCAAAAGTAAGTAGGATGTGGGCGGCGTCCTGTACGACGACGACGTTGTTATCCTTAGCAAACTGAACGACCTTTTCAAAGAATTCGGCAGTCGCTAACTTACCGGTTGGGCTATTGGGGTAGTTGATAACTAACAGCTTGGCTCGATCTAATATGTCTTGAGGAATCGAATCCAGATCTGGCAAAAAGTTGTTTTCTGACAAAAGAGGTAGCTCATGAACTTCACCTCCGTAGTATTTTGTGTGGGTGCCTGCGACCGGATAACCAGGCACGGTCATCAGCGTGATATCACCGGGATTGATAAAACAGGCAGGAATCATTGACAATGCAGTTTTAGAACCAATGCAGTGATTTACTTCAGTCGTCGCTTCTAATTCGACATTAAAATTCCGTTGCATAAAACGAGCGACGGCTTCCTTGAATTCAGCGATACCATTATCAGCGTATCCTCGATTTTCTTGTTTATGGATTTCCTGAGCCATTACTTCACGGACAGCTTCGTCCGCTGGAGAGTCATTTTCACCGATGCCAAAGTCTAACAAAAGTCGATCAGGGAAGTCGGTTAAAGCTTTACGCTTAGCACGTTTGATTTTCTCAAACTTATATATGTCGGTACCTTTACCGTAGTTCTCACCACCGATTCGGTTTGCAAATAATTGTTGGAAGTAGGGATCGCTCATCCTTAGGTTGTTTCACTTTACATTTCGATTGGAAAATGGTCACTTGATACTTCCAAAGTAATTCAAAACAGGTGGTTACGAAACCGGCTGTCTTGCATAGATTGGGAAAACATGCCAAGAATCGGGATACAGAAAGAGCTTCAGAGTAAGTGTCGAGCTTTAATTTCTAAATATTGATTAATCAGGGGAGCCGTGAGGTCTTCCGGCATCACATCCAGCGAGAACACGCCCTGATGACTAAGACTATTTAGTACGTCATGCCGCCAGTTAAGAATTTGAGCAGCGGCTGCCGCATTGAAGAGACTCTCCGTTTGTTCAGCTTCTTCGTAGATTTCATAATCACGCATCATAACGCTGACCGGAAGATGTCGTTTTGATACCGTTTGCATGTATTGCACAACCTGTTGTGAGTTCACTTCGTCGACCACATTGGTGATTAGTACAACCATTGCTCGTTTATTACAACGATTCGCTAAATAGAGAAAAGCTTCGTCATATCTGGATTCCACCATGCGAGGAAATTGATTGAAACAGGCATGCAGTAATTGGTTCATGTGTCCGGTACCACTTCGCGGGGGCACAAAGCAGTGGACTTTATCTGAGAAGCATATGAGACCTACCGAGTCACCCTGAGATAAAGCGACATGGCTGAGCATTAGTGTTGAATTGAGTGCATGATCTACGAATGACATTCCGTCAGATTCGTTGGTCATCATACGTCCGCAATCTACCAGAAAGATAATACGCTGACTCTGGCTTGTCTGGTAGTCTTTGACAATCAGCTTATTGTGACGGGCACTGCTACGCCAGTTTATATTCTTGTAGTGGTCATCCCTCGTATATTCGCGCAGGCGTTCGAACTCGTTGTCTTGTCCCACTTTACGAGTGCGGCGAACGCCTAATAATGCCAACCGGTTGGTGCGAGCCAGCAACGCATAATGCGATAGTTGTTTGAGATCAGGGTAAACATGCAATTCAGATTTGAACGGTAAGATTAAGTGACGTTTCCAGAACCCAAATAATGATCGGACTCGAACATAAAGGCAGTGCATAGGGAAATTCCCTCGCTGGTGAGGTATTACCTGATATTCGAATTCGAGAGTTTCGTCAGGAGTAATCTTTGAGGAAAACGTGACGAGGTCCACTTCAAATTCCTCGGGGATGTCATCCACCATGGTGACTTTGAATGTTCTCCGCCCATTGTTTGTAAGTTGAAATTTGATCGTGGTAGATTTAGCGAGTGAGGCGACCTTTTGATGTATTCGCTCCGCCGTCAATGATGCGGCGGAGGGTGTGGTGAATAAATCGAATCCGGCAACGGCGAAGATTACTAAGTCCAGAATAATGGCCGGCAAGAGCATATCCGGCTTAAAAATGATGCTGATGCTGATTAGGGCTGGTAGGAATAGAGCAACGACATAAATCAGATTAGGATAGACCTTACTGCGAGCCACTAAAATAAGTGGAAGCGTGAAAATTAAAAGTGTCAGCCATGGGAACATCTGAATCAGCTCCAGATTTTCCTGTGTCTGTTGTTGGATTTGCTCCAAATTTTCATCCACGATAAAAGCTCGTTCTCTAGCGTTGCCGTTTAATTAATTAGGTCTCGTGTGATTATAGACGAGGGACGTTGACGGTCCGGATTAGGTCTGTGAGGATCTGATCTACTTCCTGTCCTTCAACTTCAGATTCAGCTGTTAACATGACTCGATGCCGCAGGATAGGTAATGCAATTTGAACGACATCATCAGGAATCGCGTAATCTCGTCCCTGGAAGGCAGCCAGCGTACGAGCTCCCTGCATAAGTGCGAGGCCAGCACGAGGCGAAGCGCCCATATAGAGCTGAGGCCATTGGCGGGTCAGCCGGACAATTTTGTTGATGTAATCCGCCAACGCATCGTCGATCCGAACAGCGGCATTGGCTTTGATTGCCTCGTTAATTTCGGCAGGTGAAGAAACCGTTTGTAATTCCGTTGTTAGTATTTCCCCCAGATCTTTTTGCTGGCTATGCTGCTTCAGGATATCTGCTTCCTGTTGTTCGGTTGGATAGTTCACGATTAGTTTCATCATAAAACGGTCCAATTGAGCTTCCGGAAGGTTATATGTCCCTTCCTGCTCGACAGGGTTTTGTGTCGCGATGACCAAGAATGGCGGATCGAGTTTATAACTTTCACCGTCTACCGTGACTCGGTGTTCCTGCATAATTTCGAGAAGTGCAGCATGAGTTTTAGCTGGCGAGCGGTTAATCTCATCCGCTAAAAGCAATTGAGTGAAGACAGGGCCGGGATGAAATGTGAATTCCTGAGTTTTCACATTGAAGATCGGGGCACCTGTGATATCAGAAGGCATGAGGTCGGCAGTGAACTGGATTCGACCAAATTCACAACCAAGTACATGTCCCAGAGTTCGTACAAACAGCGTTTTTCCTAGCCCGGGGACACTTTCAATTAGTACGTGTCCGTTCGAAAATAGTGAGACCAGAGTTCCCAGCACGAGTTCTTCCTGTCCAACAAAGATTTTGGCCACTTCGGTGGTAATTTTGGTGAAGAGTTGCCGTGTTGGTGTGTCAGCGCCAGTATCCGCTGATTGGGCCAATGACATTTTCCCAATACTTCCGGCTACTGGATTATTAGCGACTGGCTGAGGCGCAATTGGCTGAGGCGCGACTGGCTGAGGCGCAATTGGCTGGGGAGTGACTGGCTGAAGGGCCTGCCCCGGCACGTTGATAATATTCTGGCACTGTGGACACTGTACTTGGGTTCCCGTAAATGATGGGGGCAGTGTAAGTGGCTGTGAACATAGTGGGCAGTTAAAGGTACCAATAGACATTTCAATTACCTTTGTTTAGGTCTTTTTAAGTTGGTTTCTTTTTTTGTTTTTGTGGTTGGTATGTTGTTTGTTCATTTGATCGTTGGCGATACATTTGCAAGCAGTGATTGGCAAATCCAGTATTGCCTCCACGTTTAAGTAAATCACCAAGCGCTCGAACATGTCGTCCAAAATTGGAAACACTTTGATTTTCATTCATATCATCGATGACGGAATTAAGTTGATATTTTGTTTTCGGCCGGCCGAAGATGGGAAAACGGTAGAAGCAATAAACAATGCCGATCACGATGAGGTGAATTAAAATAATTCCAAAAGGCCAGGTCTGTAAAATGGTCACGATGCTTGGTGGGCGAGCAGCCGAAGGTGCGTTTTCTAATACGGGTACATCTTCCCAGTCATCAAATTGACTTTCCAGGAAGCAGACGACTTTCTGTCTCCCAACCTTTTCAATAAGTTTAGTCGCTAACTTTCGATGTTCCCGATGGACAAGCGGCACATTGAGAAGGAATGAGCCATTGGCGATGACATAAATCTGACCATTATTGAATTTTGTACGATTTTTAATTCTGGTGATTAACGGGATATTTTCATAAAAGAGTTGTGGATCGTATTCGTACCGATTAAAACTTGCGCTTCTCCCTTTGTCGGATTCCACGAAATAGCTTTGCAGTCGCATTTTGAGTCCGCCGGATGAAACGCCATCCATCCAGTCGGTGGTGGATTGTGCTGAACGGATAGTACGGACGGTATTGTCGGCCTGAATCTTGAACCAGACGCAGTCTTCATCATCAATAATGGCCATGCGTTTGACTTGATGAGCACCCCAAACATCTGCCAGTTTTAAGGCCAGTAGTGTCTGTTCGTCCGGGCTGGCCTCTTTAGCGACTTCAATCCAGTAATCCATGGTGGCGTCATAATCTCGCCCGATAAAGATAAATGTACGGCTGGCTTTCTCCTGAAGCCACTTTTCGATTGCGGCGACTTCAGATTCCGATGGCACATGGAAGTTGTCGGGTGCCCAAATAATTACATCAGCCTGCTGGGTTGGGCGGCCGAGTACCCGTGAATAGAACACACTGTGTCCACGGTCTTCAAACATTTGAGCGAGCACTCCTGTACCATTAATGCTGTAACGACCGGCGGACTGATTTCCCTGACCATAAGTAGCATCAATGTCGTCCTCCTGAGCCAGTACGACTGTAGTATGCCCGCTGACAATCACCAGACATGCGATCGCTATGAGAAGGAAATGTTTGCCGTGCATTACACTAACCCCACTTGTTGCGTCGGGGTTAGATTCTGAAAGCTATTTACTTCCCGCCAACATTCTTCAAAACGACTCTGACTTAGCTCTTTGTTTCCAAAGAATACGTCTTCAAATGCTCGCACTGTATTCGCCAGCCGAGATTTCAGATTTTCATTTGGCAGCACTTCGCGGAGGTACTGATGATTTGTTTTTCCACGCGTTAATTTAATGAGTGCGGCTTTATCGAGTTGAATCAATTCGTAACTAAACAGGTAGATGATTGCCTGATCGTAATCCCCGGCTTGATAACATTCGCGTGCTTGGTCCAAAAGGTTTTTATAGGCAGTGTCGAGTTGAAAGGGTAATTCTTCAACGCGTTGCTCGTCGGTAATGACTGTTGAGTCGGATGTTACACCTGGATCTATTTTTGTTTTTTCGCGGTTGAGGATTGCCCAGACGATGAGGCCAAGAAGTGCTATCACGACCACCCCGAGCACAATGTAGAAAAGCCCTTTGGCGAAACCTGCACCGTCACCAATGAAGCCTAAATCGGGTGGCTCGAAACCACCTGAACGTCCGCCTGAACGATTGGTGGAGCCGCCTCCCCCGCGTCGCATATCAGAGTCGCCGTCGAATGGATTGCCAGAGCCGGCATCATTGGTTCGGCCGCCAGGATTCATGCGATCGTTTGGGCTCGCTTCGTTCTCAGCGTTATTTTCGGCAATGCGCCGCATGTATTCTTCCAAGCGTTTCATAAATGCCTCGGAGTCGAAGTCATCTAAAACATTTTCAAGATCACTCATGTCAGGGGATGGTAAGTTGTTAGGATCGAAATCCTGCTCAACATCTTCGAGCCATTCTTTGATTCGATCTTCGAGCCCTTCCATAGTTTCCATACGTTCTCGCATCCGTTCTATGAACTCGGTATTGAGGGGGATACGCCGCAGTTGATCTTCTTGGTCGTCGTACCATGGAAACGGAGTTTCACGCGTCAACGCTTTACGTCCGGATTCGACCGGATCAGAGCCACCTTGAGCATAGGTGACCATTGGAACCAATTCGCACAGTAGTAGTGCGAAGAACATCAATCGTAAATACTGTTTCATATGACGCTCCCTACCAACTAGTACCTAATTGTTGACGTTGTTCCAGCTTGTAAGCTTCGGTACGAATCTTTAATTCAGCTTCCCAGCCCTCGGTCAGGATACGGGTGTCAATATAATTCATAAATCGAACAACGGATGTATAACAAACTGCTAACCAGCACGAGATTGGAAACAGCCAGCGCGCCGTAAATACTGAGCTTTCGATCGTGCCGGATTCGGTGAATAGTGAAATGGAGAAAAAAGCGATTGCTCCGTAAAGACACAAGGAGAATATCGCGCCGACCAGCATTCCAAACATACTGCGTCCCATAACATTTCCGCCAGTAGCAGTATGCAGCATCTTACTACGCTGATGTAGTGTCATGCCCTTGCTGCTATCCCGCCCGGGACGTTCGAGCAGAATAATTTCCAAAGTATATGGCCTGTTCCCTCGAACGAAAAGCAACGCGATAAATATTAGTGTGTAAAACGTTAAAATAGTTCCGCGTCCGGCATATCCTGTGCCTATTAGCAAAGCGAGTAGACCCATCTGGATGATGATGCAACGGCGGAAGCCAAAGGCTGTAACAATATTCCAAAAACAGGATCGAGCATCTTTGATAAGACCTTTGATCGTTGGTTTTTCATTGAAAATTAGCTTGCTCAACATTAATGTCGATAAGATGGAAGCAATTGGAGCCTGGGTGGTGATCAACACAATTTGTAGATAGAGGTAAGTCTTGAAGCTAAGGTCCGAGGTGGTGAACTCCCGCTCGACAATCGACCCGCTACGGTATTCCAGGGGATTGAATTGTAGCGTCAGCACATGGCTTAATAGCAAATCGTTGATCAACAGTAATGGAATTGCAACGACTAAGAATGCAAGCAAGATTGGTATTGGAAAGCGCCGGATGATATGCAGGGAGATGTCTAATAATTCGCTCTCCGTGCGGCTTCTAATTTGGATATGTGTTTTATCGAATTTCATGGCGTTCTCCTTTGAAGAGACCAAAACCGATCAGATAAACCAAAATAAAAACGGTTGAAGTGAGACAAATCGTCAGTTTGAAATTGTAGTGAAGACCGGAAGGGGAAATGAATCCCTCAATCAGGGCTGCGAGAAAAAAGAAAACAATGGAGACCCCCATGACTGGCATCGACTCCATTCCGGACTTTCTTAATGAAGCGCTACGTGATAATCCATTCGTTTTGACCCACGATATTCCCAGTCGAAGTCCTGCTGCTGCTGCTAATACGATGGCTGTTAATTCAAAGGGACCGTGTGCGGTTACAAATTCAACAAAGTTGTCGGTCATCGGCACATCCTCACGAACCATATAGCCGAAGATTGCTCCCAGAAATGCAGAATTGAATAGCGTTACAAGCAGACCCGGAATAATCAGAATGCCTGTTACGAAACAGCTTAATCCAATTCCGGTATTGTGATTGGCATAAAACCCGGCGGCCATTCCTCCCGCTCCAATTCCACGTCCTTCTTCGGCGACGGAAGTGGCATACATTTCTTCAAGAGACCAAAGTTGCTCCTGGGTGATAATATCTACGTGGTATTCCGGGAAAATTTCGGTTTCGTAAGCGAGATAGGCTGACAATAAGAAGGTGCCATAAAAAAAGATGAACATGAATTGCACACAGCCATCCCGCAGAATTCGTCTAGGAACGTCAAACACCAAGACGTGAAACCATGCATTGAACTGGAAACGCCGTGAGCGGTATAAACGGCTATGAGCACGACCTACCAGTCGATGCAAGTATTCGACTGTCTCCGGAGGCAGATTGTAGGAGTCCGCTAAGGCCAAATCAGCACAGGCACTACGGTAAAGTGATGCAAAAGTGGATAGTTGCTCTGCCGAAATCGACGAGGTTCGGCGTTTACCAACGGTATCACATAGTAATTCGAGTTCCTGCCATTGCTGCTGGCGTTGTAAAAGTAAGTCAGCTACTTTCATCGCAAAAGCCCTCCACTGGGAGGTCGACCGGAAGGTCGGCTAGGTTGAGATACTTGCGAACTGGGCGATTGTAGTTGAACCGGTGGCTGCCCAAACCCAGATGCTTGCTGTGGGGCCGCTTGATATTGAATGGTTGCAGTTGGCGATAGCTGTGCTAGCTCTTGTTGAGCGTCTGATACAAAGGCTCGGTAATACAATGCCTGCAGTAGTATGTCAGGATCAAGGTTGGGAGATAAGCCGAGTTCTCGGGAAAGTGGTTCTGTTAGATGCGTAGCGATTTCACGTCGCCGGGCCTCAGAAAGTCGCGGTCGCTGGTCGACGAAATGAGCGAGCGCTTGAGACATCTCCTGATCGGCCCGGAAGGTCGCCGGGACCATGGCAGCGATTTGTAAAACTTGTGGGGAGCGAACATCGATTAGTCCAAACGTAGCTTTTCGCTGATCGACAATTACCATTGTCCCGGCGACTAGGTCACCGATACGTTGATATCGTTTGTTCATGCTCATCACAATCAAACCCATTACAAAAGTCGGAATGATCGGAGATACATAGACGGCACTGTCACCAAATTCGATACCAAACATAGCGGGTGTCACTAGAGGGTATGTGTCTGCGGTGCGGATCAGATTACGCATCACAGCCTGCATCGCGTTAATAGGTTTTCCATCCACCGTAACAGCCCGAATCCCCATCAAACGTTTTCCCGGAGTCTGTCCATTCATGTAGGTTTCGAAAACTGCGCCGTAGAACCAATTAAGTATGAAATTAGACAACAGGAAGAAGCCAATTCCCACATCTCCAATGGCCGATTGAAGAGTAACCGTGAGGACTAACAGGATGATAATGATACCAATACGAATGAGAAAATCGATAACAAAGGCAGTGGCACGTTGGAATGGGCCTGCGACACTATAGCGAAATGTAATATTCTCCGGTGTCACAATAGAGATCGTGCCGTCGATCGGATCAATGGAGTTATCACGGTTAGTCATAGCTGCTTTGCAAGATGAAATTTCAGATGAATCGCTCTTGCTCTTTCCCTTCCTTTGGGTGGAACAGTTCTAATTATCTTTAATGCGACTAAGATGTGCAATTATTGGAAACGCTACAAAACGGATTAGTTTTTTTAATTAGTTATCGAGTTTTCGTTACTCGAAGTACTGCAATTTCCACCCCCTGTCTTGAAAACCAGTCCCAGGGGGATTAAACAAGGACTATTGTTTTAATGATTAGAGCGGGTAAGCAAATACATTTATCATAGTTTTTACTAGAAAAAGCGAGTTGATATGAGACTTGAAGGAAAGACGGCCGTGATTACAGGCGGTGGTACAGGAATCGGGCAAGGTATTGCACAGGCCTATGCAGGTGAAGGATGTAAGGTAGTGATTGCCGGACGTCGTGAAGAACCTTTGAAAATCGCGGCTGAGGCTTGGAATGGCGCCGGCGAAATGCTTTATCAGACGATGGATGTTGCCTGTCGTGATAGTGTCAAAGGTTTCTTTGACTGGGTTGCTGAAAATGTCGGGCAGATTGACATTCTGGTCAATTCAGCTGGAACCAATATTCCTAACCGAACGATAGCAGCGATGGAGCCGGAGCAGTGGGATCAGGTGATGGCGATCAATGCCAGCGGCGCTTACTACACAATGTACGAGGCACTACCCCAGATGCGTGAACGTGGTGATGGCATCGTCATCAATATTTCATCCATCTCAGGCATCCGTTCCACCGCTCTTGGTGGCGTCGCATATTCGGCCTCTAAGTTTGCGATGGCTGCTTTGGGAATTGCAAGCTCCAATGAAGCCAATGTCGACGGTGTACGAGTTACCAATATCTATCCTGGTGAAGTAGAAACACCGATATTGGAAAAACGACCAAACCCTGTAACCGAAGAACATCGCGCTCGCATGTTGCAGCCGGAGGATTTAGGGCATTTGGCACTCTCGATTGCTACCTTGCCTCCACGAGCTCACATCCCTGAAGTCACGATTAAACCTCTCAGTCAGGAATTCATGTAAATTAGGAATCCAGACTGGCTATAAAAAAAGCCCGGGAGCTGGTGCTCTCGGGCTTTTTATATTCGGAGTATATGTTTACTCAACTTCCCAAGTGTTACCGGAGTTAAATAAATCATTTAGTACGGCATTCGGAGCAGCTTCCTGAGCTGCGGCCACCTGGGCATTGAGTTGGTCGTCATAAACCGGAGCATCAATTTGGCGAAATACGCCAATAGCTTCAGGGAACTCAGGCTGGTGCATCCGTGACAATAAGTAGGCCATCGTCGGTTCCGGAGCTTCAGCGTCATGGAACAACAGATCGTCTTCAGCGATACCGCTGCCAAGTTCAACCACCTCCGGATTTAGACCGTTGAGTCGAATCCCTTTATTGCTGTCGGCACCGAAGATCAGAGGCTTGCCATGTTCGAGCTCGACCACGTTGTCCTGTTTGGTTGCACGGTCGGTTGCGTACTTCCAGGCACCATCATTGAAAATATTACAGTTCTGATAAACTTCCACAAAGGAAGCGCCGTTATGTTCAGCGGCCTTTTGAAGTGTGGCCGCCAAATGTTTCACATTTGTATCGATGGTACGAGCGATAAAGGTTGCTCCACATCCAACAGCCACGGATAGCGGAGTTAGTGGGTTGTCGACCGATCCCATGGGAGTACTCTTGGTGACCTTTCCAATTTCGGAAGTCGGTGAATACTGGCCTTTTGTCAATCCGTAGATTCGGTTGTTGAATAATATAATATTAATATTGACGTTACGGCGAATCGCGTGCATTAGGTGATTACCACCGATACTCAATGCATCACCGTCACCTGTGATAACCCAGACCTGAAGGTCTGGTCGAGCAGATTTTAGACCGGTGGCGAATGCCGGCGCACGTCCGTGGATGGAGTGCATGCCATAGGTTGCCATGTAGTAAGGAAAGCGGCTGGAGCAGCCGATGCCAGAGATGAAAGCGGTTTTCTCGCGAGGGAACCCCTGCGCGGCTAGCGCCTTTTTCATCTGTGCCAGAATGGAGTAGTCTCCACAGCCCGGACACCAACGGACATCCTGATCACTGCCAAAATCAGCAGGTTTTAGTACTGGTAGTTCTGTGCTCATTGAGATAAACCTGATATTTGATGAAAGGCTGGTCGGTTTGACTTAGCCGACCATTTCTTTAAATTGTGCTAATAATTCTGAGACGGTAAATGGTCGCCCCTTCACTTTATGAATTCCCGCCGCGTCAACGCCGTATGTTGATTTAATGATCTTTTGTAGCTGCCCAAGGTTTAATTCAGGTATAACAACCTTCTTAAAGTTACCCAGCAGGGCCTCCAAATTTCGCGGAAACGGGTTGATAAAACGGAGGTGAGCATGTGAGACACTCAATCCTTCAGCCTGACACTGTGTTACAGCTGTTGTACAGGCACCATAAGTACCGCCCCAACTCAAGACAAGCAGGTCACCCGACTGTTCGCCATCCACTTCTAATTCCGGAATAAAATCTGCGATCTTGTCGATCTTCTCCTGACGCATCTTACACATGAATTCGTGGTTGTCAGGATCGTAACTAACGTTTCCGGTTTCGTGTTCTTTTTCAAGTCCACCAATGCGGTGCTCCAGTCCCTTGGTACCAGGCAGGGCCCACGGGCGCGATAAATTGTCATCACGTTTGTATGGGAGAAATGGTGGTTCATCCTCGCTTCGTTCACCTGGGTGTTCGATCACGATTTTTTCTAACGCATCGTAGTCGGGGATTCGCCATGGTTCGGCCCCGTTGGCGATGTATCCGTCCGAAAGGATAATCACAGGGCACATAAACTTGGCAGCCACTCGCCATGCATCGATAGCTGTTTCGAAACAATCGGCCGGGCTTCGTGAGGCGATGACAGGCAATGGTGATTCACCATTTCGGCCATACATACACTGCAATAAGTCAGATTGTTCGGTTTTCGTTGGTAGGCCAGTACTAGGACCACCACGCTGAATATTAATAATCAACATAGGTAGCTCAAGAATCATACCGAGACCCATAGCTTCCCCCTTCAGAGCAATGCCAGGTCCGCTCGAGGTAGTGATTGCCATATGTCCGCCAAAGGCCGCACCAATGGTTGCACAAACTGCTGCAATTTCATCTTCAGCCTGAAACGTTCGTACGCCGAATTTTTTATGTTTAGAAAGTTCGTGCAGAATGTCAGAAGCGGGTGTGATTGGATAAGACCCAAGGAAAAGGTCTTTATCGCTGAGTTTAGCGGCCGTGATACACCCCCAGGCTAGCGCCTGATTTCCCATGATGTTTTTGTAAGTACCGGATTTGAGCTTTGCTTTTTCGACCTGGTAAGTACTGATAGCTGCTTCGGTAGTTTCACCATAGTTATAGCCAGCTTTCAATGCTTTTTCGTTAGCTCCAGCGATTTCAGGCTTGCTACCGAATTTAGCATTGATAAAGTCCAGTGTTGGCTGCAGGTCACGATTATATAACCAGTACACAAAACCCATTGCGAAGAAGTTTTTACAGCGGTCGGCAAATTTATTGCTCAGTTCTAATTCTTCGACAGCAGTACGAGTTAGTAGAGTCATCTTGATTTTGATGACGCGGTACTGATCCATGTCCGGGTCATCGAGTGGGTTTGATTCCAGCTTTGCCAGACGGAACTCTTTGTCCACAAAGTTATCTTCGTTAACGATCAGCAGACCACCGCTCCGCAGGTCACTAATATTGGTAACTAAGGCCGCTGGGTTCATGACGACAAGTGTGTCGAGTTGGTCACCGGGAGTGAAGATATCTTCCGAGGCGAATTGAACCTGAAAACCAGATACGCCGGCCCTCGTTCCACGAGGTGCACGGATTTCAGCTGGGAAGTCAGGAAATGTAGCGACGTCGTTTCCAGCCAAAGCAGAAGTGTTGGTCAACTGAGTTCCGGTGAGTTGCATACCGTCACCAGAGTCACCGGCAAACCGGATCGTTGCTCGGGAAATATTTTCTACTGTAGATGCCATTGGATAATTATTAAAAGAGCTAAATAGATGAGATTAATGAAAGGAGTTGGGAATGTCAGATACAGGCCATCCAAATATTTGAAATAGGAGTGCATGAAGCTGCAATTCAGCGACAGCATACTGGCTTAAGATCGATTCCCGCCCCGATTTCTATAACCGCGTCTAATGTTTCGTCCTGTGAAAAAAGGGAGCACCAATTTTTCACCCTACCTCTTATTAATGGTGTATTTAAGACACCATCTAGGCGCCTAAAGTTTACATCATATTAATTAAAAGTTACCACCCCAAGGTATTTGATAACACTACCGACAAGCAAGAAATAATGAGTTTTTGCCAGAATGATATGGCTTATCTCAAACTCGTTATTTGAGTGTGATTATGAATATAGAATTAGCAGGGCTAATGCAGTGTTCGAGAGCAGTTGGAAACCGATGTTAGTTGGGTTTTTTATAGAATTTGGCCAGGTCGACGGAATCCCGGGCATCATCTTCGACTAACTTCATACGTTGGGTGAGCTGATCAAGTTTTCTTTCCAGAAGTAGCAAGCGATTGGCAGAGTCTTTCTCGGCCCTTGGTCGGGGAACCTTTGGGTAAGCAAGCTGTCGTTGCAATGCGGCAAACAGGAACATCGGTTCTTTTTGCCGATTAGCAAGAGCGATCCGCCCCTCTTGTTCCCCAAACAATATCGCTTGTTCAGGCTCCGGATCGGCAGTTTGTTTGTTAGCCAGATGCCAGCTTCGTACATAGATCAGGTCTGCCAGATCGACGATACCAATTTGCCGGCGGACTATCAGTATCCATTCTTTCCAATCCTGATTATAGATTGGATCTTCGCTGATCGCCTTCAACCCAGCGTCATACTTCAGACGGTTGTGGCAGAGACATTCGAGCTGGAACATAAACAGGCCGGTACGAGTTGGCGACTCAGCTCGATACTCAGCTTCGCTTTTGAGGACCTGAACCGCAGTACGTAAATCAAACTTACCATCATCACTTTCCGCTTCCGCCATTAGATAGGTCTGGAAAGGTGTGAAGTAATGCTCGAGTTGTTGCATTGCCGGGTGGAGCGTTCCGCTGTGGCAAAGCTCAGTCAGCATGTAATCAAGAGCCAGAGGTAATTTGGTGGTCGCTAAAACTTCGTCACGAACCTGCTGAATAACATCTTGAAGCGGAATCTGCTGAGGCAGGCGTTCACCTACGATTTGAAAGAAGTAGGCCTGTTCGATGTATTCTTCGCGTTTGAGCATTTTGAATCAGCAGACGATTAGAAACAATAGGCATTTTTCATGTATTTGGAATAACCGGAAGTCCACCCTGCAATCACCAATTGCCTCCACTTATTCTACATGTTAACCCCTAATCAAATAGATACCTGAGGCTTATAATTTCTGTATAGAGTCAGGCCTTAATCAGCTCTATGGTTAGTCCTGTTAGCGTTTACCCAAATGAATAAACCAATAAAGGTAAATTCAAAGAATGACTGCAGAGTTTTCGACTGTAAAGCAAGCTGTTGATGCTATTGCTCGTGGCGAAGTCGTGATTGTCGTCGATGCGGAAGACCGTGAAAACGAAGGTGATTACATTTGTGCTGCGGAAAAAGCAACGCCCGAATCTATCAATCTAGTTCTCAGTGGCCGCGGGGATTTCTGCCTATCGGTATTACCAGAGACGGCAGAACGGCTGGAACTTGCTCCGCTGGCGGATGCCAATAGTACAAAACTTGGAACTGCCTTTATGACTCCGCTAGATCATAAAGATTGTCGCACGGGTGTGACTGCCGACGAAAGGTGCTTGACGGTAAAAACGATTGCCGATCCAAGTAGTGGTCCGGAGGAATTCGTCCGGCCGGGGCATGTTCATTTGCTGGTAGCTAAGCAGGGCGGTGTTTTACGACGTGCCGGTCATACCGAAGCGAGCCTGGACTTGGTTCGTATGGCAGGCTTGCAACCCGCTGGTGTGTTATGTGAGATTCTTGATGAGACAGGTAACCGTGCATCGAGAGAAGAATTGTTGAAGCTGGCACAAAGACAAAATCTTCAAATCATCTCTATTGAGCAATTGATTGCCCACCGACGAGTCAGCGAAAAACTAGTTCACCGTACGGCGCAAGCTAAGCTGCCGACTAAATATGGTGAATTTGAGATTCTAGTTTATAGCGTCGATTTTGAAGATTTGGAGCCCGTGGCATTTCGCATGGGAGACCTTGGTAGTTGTGATGAAGCACCCCTGGTAAGAATGCATTCCAGCTGTTTTACAGGAGACGTCTTAACGAGTCTTCGGTGTGACTGTGGCGACCAGTTACATATGGCTTTGCAGATGATTAGCCAAAATGGTTGTGGTGCTGTTGTTTATTTGCCTCAGGAAGGACGTGGCATTGGTCTGGCTGAGAAGATTAAAGCCTATTCATTGCAGGATCAGGGACTCGATACGGTTGAAGCCAATCATGCATTGGGGCACAAAGCAGATATGCGAGATTACGGAGTTGGTTTGCAAATCCTTAAAGATCTGGGTTTATCAAAGTTACGATTGCTAACGAATAACCCTAAGAAGATCGAAGCCTTCAATCTCCGTGGATATGATGTGCAGGTGGTTGATCAGGTGCCAATTGTGAGTCCTCCGAACCAACACAATGAAAAATATCTGGACACAAAACGAGATAAAATGGGCCACAAACTTCCTTAAACACCGGGTCGCGCCGATGTCGTCGACGAATTTGTTGTGCTAAGGTAATTCTTTAATCGCTCTTTGAATAGCCGGTTTTAACGTCTCGACTCGGTGAGCAACTGCCAGGATTTTTCCATCCGGACCGATAGCCATCATCGTGGGTAACGCAGTAACGCTATATCTCTTTGCAATGTTCGATGCATCGTTGCCAATGACGTTGGTCCAGGGTAAAGGATTCTCTTTTAGAAACGTCGCCAGAGCGTCCTCTTCGCGGTCGAGATTAATGGCGACGACGTCAAAGACAGCTCGGGGAAACTCATTGTGAATTGCTTTGATGTTGGGAATCTCAGCTCGGCATGGCCCGCACCAAGTAGCCCAAAAGTCGATTAACACAACTTTGCCACGATAAGCTTTCCAGTCAATACGTTGTCCAAAATCGGTGAGCCCCTCGATTTCCATATCTTTACCAACCAGTGCTGAGGCATCAGGCCCGCTACTAGCTGCCTGAAGGATACTTTTGCCATAGCTTGCCAGTCGCCTGTAGTCACTTCCTGTAAATAGTTTGCCAAAGCGTTGATATTGTTCCGCGCGTACTTCCAATTCTTCAGATTGATTAATGGCATGGACGATGGCAACTGCCATCCGCAAGTGTTTTTCTTTGAGAGTTTGTTTTTCTAAGTAAGTGTAAGTCTCGTTGAGAATGGTGGCAATTTCCGGCCAAGACAAATCATCAACATCTAGCATGCGTTGTTCAATCTGATGGAACTTGACAAGCGTTTGAATCTTTTCCCGCTTGTCAGTTTTGAGCGAATCTACAAACTGCACGAGTAACTCGTCCATTTTCTCATTACCAAGGCCGGCCTGTTCATGTAAGATGCCGCAAGCAGTTTCAGCAGCGATCACGTGGAACTTATCGGAAGCTTCCAGGGCTAAAAGACGTTTTGAAGCATTGAGTACAGCTTCAGCAAACCCCGGACGTTGGCGAATGGTTGAGACTTTGTCCTGCATGTCAAACAGGTAATCAATTAATCCCAGTTTGTCTAAATCCATGGGAGCGAGATATGGATTGCCTTTCAGCAGATCACTTTCTGGTTCGGAACCATCGTCGATTTGACCAGCCAAAGATAGCAGGGCCGATTTAGCTACGAATTGAAACGGGGCAGGAACAGGCAGGTATCGACTATTCTCACTTGCGTTGGGTTGGTCCGGAGCTTTGGCAGGTGCGTCGTTCGGCTGGCTTTCTGTAGAAAAAATCTTATCCAACACGGCTGGCAGTGCCTGAACCCCCTGGATGGTGGTGATTACCTTGCCCTCTGGATCGAGGATAATCATGGTCGGAATGCCCTGAATACCACAGTAGACGGTTGAGGGCATTTTCCATGCGAGGTCGACAGCATTACCTTGCTCGAGTTCTGCCGGATCGACGTCAAAGTCGTCAGTTACGATAGGCCACTTAAAAGCCTGATCGTTAGCTTCACGATCGGCCAGAAAGTTCTTCAGTTTTGCACGATCCGCATCGATGCTGTAGCCTAGGAATTTAAGG
>MDSW01160016.1_pt1 | contig 18335 bp, 17 predicted proteins | sample 811171 | NCBI WGS metagenome assembly MDSW01 (sample SAMN05326641, study PRJNA326480) | marine metagenome | isolation source: seawater | place: Atlantic Ocean: North West | collected 2012 | reverse complement strand
GCTGTATCGCTTGAAGGAACCGACGTCGGTCATTTCCGGCGCCACGCCCAATTCTTCGAACAACTGGCGGATCGCCTCCTCGACCAGTTCAACCCCGACGACCCGATATCCCTTGATCAGCAACTTCGCGATGTCGCCGGTCTTACCACAAAGCGGCACGAAATAGCGCGCGCCCGCGGGCAGTTTGATGGCGTCGAAGTGCCGCAGCAAAAGCTTGTTGCCGTCCTTCTCGTGAAAGCCGATCTGGTTGGCGGCCCAACGCTGGCGCCAGAAATCGTGTTCCATGACGTTGCCTTGCTCTCTCCGTGTGGAAAATCAATCCAGCGGTTTGGGGGTAAATTCGGGGGCCGACTGATCGCCGATGGGCAGGTAATCGTAGGCGCCGGGGCCCTGGATGTTCAGAAAGCGGATGGTTTCGCCGGTCGGATTGTGCACCAGATGCGCGCGCCGGGCAGGGACGGTGTGTGCCTCGCCGACCGTGATCCGAGTGACGGTCTCCGGCATCTTCTCATGGATATCGATGGCGCCCTGTACCGGATAGAAGATATCCGCGTTTTCCGGGTGCGCGTGCCAGGGCACGCATTCGCCCGGCCTAAGCGTGAGTTCGATGACCCGCAGTTCGGCGGTTTCGGCGATCACGTCGACGTTTTCGACCTCGAACTGGTTGTCCCAGGGGCGGATGTCGGGTTGTTTGGCGGTATCGGTCATGCGGTGTCCTGCTATTCAAGGTACGAGAGACTATAGCCTGAAACGAGGCCCGCCCGTCATCGCAAACTTACGGGCCCTGAATCAAGTTCAGGGCGACGGCAGGAAGGCATCGACGACGAACAGCTTTCCCGGACGGCGCGCCGATCCGGGACCTATGCCAGATCACGACCGATTGTGCCGGGGAACGATGGGTCCCGGCGCAAGGTCGGGAAACAAGCGTTCCTATAAACAACGCCAAAACCCAAATCTACTAGTAGACAACAAAAGGCATGAAACGGAAGAAGGGCCGGGTGCGAGGTGCGGGGCTAATCCGTCGCCTTGGCCTTGACCCACATCGCTTCCAGGCCGTCGATGTCGTAGTCCTTCATCGTCTTGCCGTCATGGGCGGCCATGTCCTCGACGGCGCGGAAGCGGCGTTCGAACTTGGAAATCGTGCGCCGGAGCGCGGTTTCCGGATCGGCGCCCAGCTTGCGCGCCAGGTTGACGCAGGTGAACAGCAGATCACCCAGTTCGTCTTCCAGCTTGTCCGGATCGCCGCCGGCCTCGACGACCTCGTGCACTTCGTCCAGTTCCTCGCGCACCTTGTCGAAGACCGGCTCGGCGGTCGGCCAGTCGAAGCCGACCCGCGCCGCGCGCTTCTGCAGCTTTTCGGCCCGCATCAGGGCAGGGAGGCCGCGCGCCACATCGTCCAGCACCGAGGGTGTGCGTCCCTCGGCTTCGGCTTTTTTTGCCCGTTCGGCGGCTTTCTGGTCTTCCCAGGCGCGGGTCTGTGCGTCGGCGTCCTCGACCGACACGTCACCGAACACGTGCGGGTGGCGCACGACCATTTTTTCCGAAATCCCGTGCACCACGTCGGCATAGTCGAAATGACCGGCCTCGGCCGCCATCTGGGCGTGGAACACGACCTGCAACAGCAGATCGCCCAGCTCGCCCTTGAGGCTTTCCATATCGTTCTGCTCGATTGCGTCCGCGACCTCATAGGCCTCTTCGATGGTGTAGGGTGCGATCGACGCGAAATCCTGCTCCACATCCCACGGGCAGCCGCCGTCGGGGTCGCGCAGCCTCGCCATGATCCGCAAAAGATCGTCGGTGGTTTCGGTCGGCCAGGCGGCGTTCGGGCTCGGTTTGGTGTCGTCCATGAGGGCTCCCGTGATGTCCTGATCCTGCATACAGCAAAAATGCCGCGGGATCACGATGCGTCTCGTACAACGTATTATCTACTAGTAGACCCCAAAAAGTTGAAACGGCGGAGTGAACGGGCGGCGCACGCCCGTGAGTGCGGCACCGCACAGCCGCCGTGCCGGTCCGCGCGTTTTGGGCAAGAAACGGGTCGAGACGGCCGGTGCGTTGCGTTAGGGTTTCCGCACGCAGTCATCCACCAAGACGGACTCCCAAATGGATGAAATTAAAGCGAAAATCAAAGATGCCGATTGGCAGGCGGTCGCGGAGGCCATGGATGATCGGGGGTACGCCATCGTTCCCGGATTCCTGTCCAGCCAACAATGCCGGCACCTGATCGACGGCTTCGATGACACGGACGCGTTCCGCAAGACGGTCGACATGGCGCGCTACCGTTTCGGGCTTGGGTCGTACAAGTACTGGGCGTATCCATTGCCGGGGCTGGTGCAGGCGTTGCGCATCGGCCTTTATCCCAAGCTGGCGCCGATCGCCAACCGCTGGATGGAACGGCTGAACATACCGGACCGGTTTCCGGACACGTTCGAAGCCCTGCAGGCGGCCTGCCACGGAAACGGGCAGGAAAAGCCGACGCCGTTGATCCTCAGTTACGGTCCGGGGGGCTATAACACGCTGCATCAGGATCTGTACGGCGACGTGTATTTCCCGATGCAGGCGGCATGTTTCCTGAGCGCCCCGGACACGGATTACAGCGGCGGCGAGTTTGTGCTGACAGAACAGGTGCCACGCGCGCAATCGAAGGCCATCGTTCTGAAACCGGACCTCGGCGACATGCTGATCTTCACCACACGTTTTAGACCGGTCAAAGGGACGCGGGGCTATTACCGCGCCAACATGAAACACGGCGTCAGCGAGGTCGCGCACGGCGAGCGTTATACCCTGGGCATCATCTTTCACGACGCAACAAGCTGACGATGGAGCTGACGATGATCCGCCACACGGACATCAGCCGGTCTGAATTGCGCCTGAAGATAAATGGCGGCGAGATCCGCTTTGCCGGCAACGCGCGGCTCAAAATATACGGGCGGCTGAGCTGCGCGTCCGGCAAACGCATGAAACGGGCAAACCGGGTCTTCTTTGCCGATCAGGCCGAGGCCGTCCGCGCCGGGTTCCGGCCGTGCGGCCATTGCATGCGGGCCGCTTATCGGGATTGGGCCACGTCGCGGCGATAATCACCGATTATCTACTAGTAGATAACAAAAGGGCGAAACGGCGGGGTGACGGGGGACGGGTCGCGTCCTGCCGCCGTCAGTGCGGCACCGCGTAACCGCCGTGCTGGTCCGCGAAGCGCGCCCAGGCGGCGTTGCCGGCGGCCTCGGCGCGGCGGATCAGATCGTCCTCGTCGACGCCGGTGACACGGCCGTCCTCGACGACGATGCGGCCGTCGACCATCACCAGGTCGATGTCCTTGGCGTGGGCGTGGTAGACGAGGGTGCGGACCGGGTCGTTCAGCGGCGTGAGGCCGTAGCGCCGGGCATCGACGACCTGCAGGTCGGCTTTCTTGCCGGTTTCAAGCGAGCCGATCTCGGCATCCAGGCCCAGCACCCGGGCCGAGCCGATGGTGGCGCGGGCGAGGATCTCCGCCGACTGCGCCACGGAAGGGTCATTGGCGCGGATGCGGGCCACGGCGATGCACGCCCGCAAAACCTCGAAATGGTCGGAAAAGTAGTTGTCGATGCCGAGCCCGATCTCGATCCCGGCCGCGCGCATGGCCTCGGCGGGGGCGATGCAGCCCCGGAACTGGTTCATCAGCGGACAGTGCGCCAAGGCAGCGCCCGCGCGCGCCATCAGCGCGATATCGTCGTCATCGACCATGTAGCAGTGCACCGCGACCGCACGTTCATCCAGAAAACCGCTGTCGTGGGCCAGTTGAAAGGCACCGGCGCCACCATGCACGTTCCGGACCTCGTCCTGTTCGCCGATGCCAAGGTGCAGCGAGACGGGGATATCGAGCCTTTCCGCGGTATCGCGTAATTCGCGCATCAGCCCGGTGGACGAGGTGGCGAGGGTGTTGATCGCCATGACCGCCCCAAGGCGGCCGCCGGCGCGCCCGTTCACGTGCTCGGCGAACGAGATGGCCTGTTCCAATTGCTGTGCGCGCACGCGCTCATCGAATATGGTCCTGCCCCGGTTCAGCGCATCCACATCGATGTCGTGCGCCATGATGCCAAGCAGCGCGCGGATGCCCGATTGCTCGACGAACGGTGCAGTGACGTCGGCGTCTTCCTCCATCTGCAGGACGGTCGTGACGCCGCCGCGGAGCAACTCGGCGGTGGAAAGGGCGGCGAGGGCACCGCGTTCCTCGCGGGCCAGGATCGTGCTCATCGGCACGTAAAGCGACTGCACGGCGGTATGGCCGATATCCTCGGCACGGCCGCGAAAGACGGAATACCCGAGATGATTATGCACGCTGACGAAACCCGGCATGACGACTTTGCCGCGGGCGTCGATCATCCGGTCGATCGCCGAGCCGGCAGCACGGGCATGGACCGATGCGCTGGCACCGACATCGGCGATCCGGTCATCCTCGATCAGCACCGCGCCGTCGGAAATGATCCGGTCGTCGCCGTCCATCGTGATTACGGTGGCACCGTCGATAAGCGTTCTCATTGTCAGCTTCTCTCCAATCTCGAGGCCATCAACGCGCCCGAGGCAGAGGGGAAAACCGCTGCCGACACGGGGGATGGCCCCTCATTCACATCTCCAAAAGTCGCATAATTTATATTATGGAAAATTATATACTTTACAATAAAAACAATTACTTAATGTTTATACACATAACGACATATAGCGCAGGCAAAAATAAAAAAGCGCCGCTGATGCGCGTCAGTCGGAAATTGAAACCCCTCCTCCGCGCGACGCGATCTCGATCGTCATACCGTCGAACGCCGGCACGACATGATCGGGCAAAAACGCCTTCAGTTCGTCGTAATCGATGTCGGGCGACATGTGCGTGATGACCGCCCTTTTCGGTTTCACCCGATCGATCCATTCAAGCGCCAGATCGACATGGGCATGCGTCCAATGCTTCTCCCATCGAAACACGCCGATGATCCAGACGTCCAAATTCGCATCCGAGAGACGCTGCAAATTTTCCTCCGGCAAATCGACCACGTCGGTGGAATACACGAACGAGCCGAAATCGAAACCGACGGTCTCGGAGTATCCATGATCCTGCACGAACGATCTGACGCTCATGCCAAGCACGTCCAGTTCATCGCCCGGCACGAATTCCGTCATGTCGAGCACGGGACGCACGTAAACGCCGTTGAAGTCATCCGGGAGCGGTTTCAGCGTATATCCGAAGCACTGCTGGATATGCTCGTGGGTTGCCTTGTTGGCGAAGACCGGCAAAGGCCGCTTGATCGCCTTGTTGACGCCCCTGAGGTCGTCGATCCCGTTCATGTGGTCGGCATGGGCGTGGGTAAACAGCACTGCGTCGAGTTCCTCGGCGTTGGCGCGGAGCAACTGCTGGCGCAAGTCCGGAGACGTGTCGACCAGGATGCGCTTGCCTGCCGTTTCGACGAGGATCGACTGCCGGAGACGCGTGTTTTTCGGGTTTTCCGGGTTACAGCGGCCCCAACCGATGCCGACACCCGGCACGCCACTGGACGATCCCGTGCCCAGGAGGGTTATTTTCATCCCGTTGTTCCCGGTCATGCGGCTTCGGCGTCGATCAAGTCGCCGGCCTTCGTGAACAGGCGCTTGAAGTTGGCGGTGGTTGTCCGGGCGATCTCGGCCGCGGATACGCCCCGCACGTCGGCAATGCAGGCCGCCGTGAACGCGGTGAACGCGGGCTCGTTGCGTTTTCCCCGGCGCGGCACGGGCGCGAGGTACGGACTGTCGGTTTCGACCAGGATGCGGTCTTCCGGCAGGATCTTCGCGACATCGCGCAATTCGTCGGCTTTCTTGAAGGTCACGATCCCCGAGAACGAGATATAAAGGCCAAGGTCGACCATCCGCTCCGCCAATTCGCGGCTCGCCGAGAAACAGTGGATCAAACCGGGGAAAGCGCCCTTCTCGTGCTCTTCCTCCATGATCCGGATGGTATCCGTGTCGGCGTCGCGGGTATGCACGATCAGCGGCAGACCGGTACGGCGCGCGGCCTCGATATGCGTTCTGAACTGGCGTTCCTGTACGTCGCGCGGGCTGTGCTCGTAATAAAAGTCGAGCCCCGTTTCCCCTATGCCGACGACTTTCGGGTGTTCGGCCAACGCCACCAGTTCGTCCGCGCTCACTTCAACTTCGGTGCCCGCTTCGTGCGGATGGATTCCGACCGAGCAAAAGACATTGGGAAACCGCTCCGCGACCGCTTTCACGCGCTCGAACCGGCTCAGGTGCGTCGAAATCGTGACCATGTGCGTGATCCCCGCGCGGCCGGCACGCGCCACCACGTCGTCCAGTTCCTCACCGAAATCCGGAAAGTCCAGATGACAGTGGCTGTCGATCAACGGCGTATCGAAAACGGGCGGATCTTTCCTGTCGCTCATAGCGGTCTCCTTGGGCGTTCATGTTGTCGGTAGACCCGGGAGAGTCAACTTTTCAGGCGCTTCGATTGATCTGGATCAATGTTTGAGGGCCCGCGCCGTCATATAACCATAAAATATATGTGGGTATTTGGAATGATTCCAAATCTCAATCTGGAGAGAGAACGGAGCAACGATAATGAAGAGCAAACTATCCGCCCTGTTGTTAGGGGCGGCTGTGGTCGCGGCGTCCGCGGGTTCTGCCTGGGCCAAGGACGCGGGCGATCTCCGTGTTCGGTTACGCGGGATCGGCTTCATCACCGACACGTCGGGCACCACCGATGCCCTCGGCGGCAGTGCTCGGACGTCGAACGATTACGTGCCGGAGCTGGATTTTTCCTACTTTTTCACCAAGAACATCGCCGCCGAGTTGATTCTGGCGACGACCAAGCACAGCGTTTACGTCGACGATTCGACGAGCGGTGACCTAAACCTTGGGACGGTACGCGCCCTTCCCCCCGTTCTGACGCTGCAATGGCACTTCAATCCGGACGGGCAATGGAGCCCCTACGTCGGCGCCGGGATCAACTACACCATTACCTATGGCGCCAGTACCGGTGCATCGGTGAGCGACGTCAAATACTCCAACGAGTTCGGTTATGCGTTCCAGGCCGGTCTCGATTACGCGATCGACGAGAAATGGTCGCTGAACCTCGATGTGAAGAAAGTCTTCGTGGACACCGACATCACCGCCAACGGCGGCGGGGTGAATGCCAAAGGTACCGACCTCGACCCGTGGGTCATCGGCTTCGGTTTCGGCTACACGTTCTGATCGCGAGGGGGGCTGAGACGGGTTGCCGGGCTTGGGGGCAGGTCAGGCGCCCGTCTCTTCTTCCACGTATCGCGGGAAAACCCCTGCCGGTTTCGGCAGGTCGGCGCCGGGCGTAAGCGCCCCCGCCTCTCCCAGGCTGGCAAACGCGCGCGCATCTGCGGGGACGCCCAGTTGATCCAGCATCTTCGACATGGTTTCCGGCATCACCGGCTGGCACAGAATCGCCAGATGGCGGATCGCTTCGGCCAGCACGTAAAGGACGGTCGCCATCCGCGCCGGATCTTCCTTGCGCAGCTTCCACGGCGCCTGGCGGTCGACATAGGCGTTGGCGGCGCGGATCACGGTCCAGATCGCCTCCAGTGCGGTATGGAACGCCTGACGGTCCATGTGGGCGCGCACGTCGGCAAGTAATCCGCCGGCGGCATCCAGCAGGGCCTTGTCGTCGTCGCTCAAATCGCCGGGCACCGGTACCTTCGCGTCACAGTTCTTGGCGGTCATCGACAGCACACGTTGCGCCAGGTTGCCGAAGTCGTTGGCAAGCTCGCCGTTCATGCGGTTGACCATCGCCTGATGCGAGAAATCGCCGTCGTTGCCGAACGGCACTTCGCGCAGCAGGAAATACCGCACCTGATCGAGCCCGTACTTGTTCGCCAGATCCACCGGATCGATGACATTGCCCAGCGACTTGGAGATCTTCTGGCCTTCGTTGGTCCACCAGCCGTGCGCAAAGACGCGTTTCGGCGGCTCGAGACCGGCCGCCATCAGGAACGCCGGCCAATAGACGGTATGAAAGCGCAGGATGTCCTTGCCCACCATATGCAGGTCGGCGGGCCAGTATTTCGTATAAAGCGCGCTCTCGGTGTCCGGATAACCGACGGCGGTGATGTAGTTGGTCAGCGCGTCCAGCCACACGTACATGATGTGCGCATCGTCGCCGGGGACCTTGACGCCCCAGTTGAAGGTCGTGCGCGAGATCGACAGATCGTTCAATCCGCCCTTCACGAAGCTCATCACCTCGTTCCGGCGGCTTTCCGGCAGGATGAAATCGGGATTGGCTTCGTAGTGCGCCAACAGCTTCTCGCCCCATGCCGACAATTTGAAGAAGTAGCTGGGCTCTTCCACCCACTCCACTTCCGCGCCGCTGGGTGCGATGCGCTTGCCTTCGGGGGTCTTGGTCAGTTCGTCCTCGCCGTAGAACGCCTCATCGCGGACCGCGTACCAGCCGCCGTAGTTGTCGAGGTAGATATCCCCCGATTCCTCCAGCTTCTGCCAGATCGCCTGGCACGCCTTGACGTGACGGTCTTCGGTCGTGCGGATGAAGTCGTCGTGGCTGAAATTCATGAAATCCGCCAGGTCGCGGAAGTTCTGCGACACTTTGTCGGTGAATGCCTGCGGATCCATACCCGCGGCCTGCGCCGATTTCTCGACTTTCTGGCCATGCTCGTCGGTGCCGGTCAGAAACCGGACGTCGTATCCGTCCAGGCGCTTGAAGCGCGCCAGAACGTCGCACGCCAGCGTCGTGTACGCATGGCCGATGTGCGGCGCATCGTTGACGTAATAGATTGGCGTCGTGACGTAATAGGTCGGCTGGTCTGACATCTGAATTCCCGGTGATTTCGTGCGCCTTTAGGTACGGTGCGGGGCCGGATGGGTCAAGGAATACGCGACTGCCCCCACACGGCGCTTCGCGCCACCCTCTCCCCGGTGAGAGGGGTATTTCGTCGTGAGTCCCTTCTCCCTCGGGAGAAGGACAGGATGAGGGGCCTCAAGCCAAGGACAAGAACAACGACAGGATGACCTGCTTGCGGTCCAGGTTCAGCGGATCGGCGCTGCGGATCATGCTTTCCGACTGATCGAGCCGCGCCAGCCACACCGGCAGGATCGTCGTCGCCGCGGCGCGCGCGGCAATCCCCTGCTCTTCCGCACTCAGACTCGCATCGCCCTCCGCCCCCCGGGAGGCCGCCAGAACGACCCTAGACAGCCACCAGCGATAAAGCTCGATCCCGGAATAATAGGCGTCATCGTCACCGGTTTTAGACAGCTTCGCCGCCAGCGCCTGCACCTTGGCGCCGTCAAGATTGGGCAACGACGCAAAGATATTAACTACATCCCGGTAAATTTCGAGGCCACCGCCCGCCGCCAGCGACATCGCCCGGCCGATACTGCCTTCCGACAGCCGCGCCAGTTCGCGGGCGTCGTCGGCGGCGACCTCGGGCATATGACGCGTCATCAGTTCGGTGACCTGATCGGCCGAAAGCGGCTTGAGCGCCAACGTCCGGCAGCGCGACCGGGTCGTCGGCAAAAGGCGGCCGGGATTATGACTGACCATGATGATGACGCAATGCGCCGGCGGCTCTTCCAGAATTTTCAGAAACGCGTTTTCGGACGAACGGTTCATCAATTCGGCGCCGTCGACGATGATCACCTTGTAGCCGCCCTCGCTCGACGTCAGGTGCGCGAAGTCGATGGCATGGCGCACATCCTCGACCCGGATCTGGGTCGACAGCTTGCCGCGGTCGTTGACCTTGCGCTCGACCGTCATCAGGTCGCCGTGGCCGCCGGACGCGACACGGTGGAAAACGGGCCGTTCCGGGTCGACGTAAAGGCTGCCCGGCAGAGCCGCGGGAATATCGTCGTCGGCGAACAGTCCGCCCGCCGCCGATGATTCTGCGCCCGGCGCATGGGTGAACAGATATCGCGCGAAACGAAACGCCAACGTGGCCTTACCGATCCCCTTCGGCCCGGTGAACAGCCAGGCGTGCGGCAGCCGTCCACCCGCACACGCGTCCAGCAGGGTCTTTTCGGCGTCTTCATGGCCGATCAGGTCTGCGGTATGACGTGGGTCGAGGTCTTCTTCGCTCTCCAACACCGCAGCCGTTTCCGCGTTCATGAAAAGGATACTCCGAGGGTTTCAGAAACCATCAACCGGACTTTGTCCGAGACGGCGGCAATATCGCCCGACGCGTCGATCACCTTGCAGCGTAACGGGTCCGATTTCGCGATTTCAAGAAAGCCGTTCCGCAATCGGTCGTGAAAATCGCGCTCCATCCGTTCGAAACGGTCTTCGGCGCTTTTCGCCTCGACCAGGCGTTTGCCGGCGCGGGCAAGCCCCTCCTCCGTCGGAAGATCGAGGATAAGCGTCAGATCCGGTTTGAAATCGCCGAGCACAGCCTCGTGGATCGCCTGAATGCGCGCCGGTTCGACACCGCCGCCATAACCTTGATAGGCCATGGTGGAATCCGAAAACCGATCGCAAATCACCCAATCACCGCGTTCCAGCGCCGGACGGACGGTCTGGCGCACATGCATCTCGCGTGCGGCATAATTCAAGAGGACCTCGGCCATCGGCGACCATCGCTCGACGGCGCCCGACACCAACAGTTCGCGAATGTCTTCGGCGGCAGGCGCACCGCCCGGCTCTCGGGTCGTGACGACACCGACGCCCGCGCTTTTCAGCGCGTCAGCCAGCGTTTTGACCTGAGTCGATTTTCCCCCGCCTTCGCCGCCTTCGAAGGTGATGAAGCGGCCATTCATCCTATTTTCGCCTCAACCGGATTCACCCCACAAAAGGAACTCCAGCGCCGCGCCAAGCCGTCCGAACATCCCGAGTTGGCCGACGTCCGCCGATGCGGTCAGCGGCGCTTCGATGGTTTCAAAGCCGGGGGCTTCGACGGTCAGCGTACCGATTTGCTGACCCGCCGTGAGCGGCGCCGGGATCGGCGAGGCGTACTTCACCGTCACCTTCATGTTACGGCGCGCCTTACGGGTCATGGTGATGTGGATGTCACGGTTGATTTTCATCTCGACGGTCGGCGCCGTCCCGAGCCAAACCGGCGCGATCTCGACCGTGTCGCCGTTCTTGAAAAGCGCGTAGTTGTCGAACTCGCGGAAGCCCCAATCCAACAGACGGGCCGATTCAGACGCCCGCGCCTTGTTGCTGTCCAACCCGTTGACGACGACGATCAGGCGCCGGCCGTCCTGCACGGCGGTGCCGGTCAGGCCGTAGCCCGCCTCTTCGGTGTGGCCGGTCTTCAGTCCGTCCGCGCCCGCATATCCGTAAAGCAGCGGATTGCGGTTCGACTGGCGGATGTCGTTATACGTGAATTCTCGTTCGGCATAGTAATGATAGTATTCAGGGAAGTCGTTGATCGTGCGCTCGGCCAGGATGGCAAGGTCGTGCGCCGTGGTGCGGTGGTCCGGGTTCGGCCAGCCGGTGGCGTTCACAAAGTTCGAATTGGTCATCCCGATTTCATGCGCCTTGGCGGTCATGCGCCGTGCGAAGGCTTCCTCCGAACCCGCCAGGTTCTCGGCAACGACGATGCACGCGTCACCGCCCGACTGAACGATGATACCGCGGATCAGATCCTCGACCTTCACCTCGGAATTCGGCGGCAGGAACATCGTCGACGAACCGCTCTTAGCGCCGCCCGTGCGCCAGGCGTTTTCGGAGACGCGGAACTTGTCGTCGAGCGAGACACGGCCGTCCTTGAGGCTTTCGAACAGCAGATAGACGGTCATCATCTTGCTCATCGACGCCGGCGGCATGCTTTGGTCGGCGTTTTTGTTCAGGAGAACGGTATCGGTCTGCGGGTCGAGCACGACGGCCTCGCGGGCCTGGGTTTCGATACCCTGCGCGGTGCCGGTGTGCGGGAACGTCAGCGTGACGGCGAGCAGCGAAACAGCCGCAACCGCCGTTCTGGTGATGATGTTTATGTTCTGCATAACTCCATACTAGGCTATCAAAATTGGCGTTTTCGTGACGATTTAATCGACGATGATACGAGCATCCGGATACCCGGTCCCGACCACCTGCGACAGCACGTCGTCGGCCTGCCTGACGTCGGCGAGCGGACCGACACGGACACGATACAGGTCTTTGCCGTCGACGAGAACCTGATCGAGGAAGACACTCCCCAGCGGGCTCAACCGCGCCCGCACCTTGTTGGCATTCTCATAAACCCCGAACGCGCCCGCCTGCACATAGATCGACGTCGGCTTGATCGGTTCCTGGCGCACGGCGGCATCGGGATTGGTGGTCAGCGCCACGGTTTCTGAGGGAGCGGTGGTGTTCGGGATCGTTCCGGTCGGCGTCAGCGGATCGGCCGACGCGGTCTGCACCGTAGATGAGCCACTGGACGGCGCCGTGCCGACGACCGAAGGCGACGCCTCAGCCCCCGCCGGCGCCGGCAGCGATTCCGCGCTGACACTCGCTTTCGGCATCTTGTCGACGGTGATCGGCGAGCCGACCCGGGCAAGATCGTCGCGGTTCTGCAGCCGAGCCGCGACGGCGCGTGATTGGTCGGCCAGGATTTGCACACGGACCCGCGCCGTACCCTGGTTCTGGAAGTCCAGCAACTGCGCGCCGCGCCTCGAGATATCGATGATGCGGCCCTTGGCGAACGGCCCCCGGTCATTGACTTTGAGCACCAGCGAGCGGCCGTTTTCCAGGTTCGTCACACGCACGAAACTCGGCAAAGGCAACGTCCGATGCGCCGCGGTCAGCGCGTTCATGTCGTATTCCTCGCCGTTCGCGGTCAGCTTGCCGTGAAAGGCCGCGCCGTACCACGATGCGATCCCGGTTTCGTCGTATTCGTAATTTTCCTCAGGATGGTACCAGATGCCGTCGATCTGGTAGGGCTTGCCGACCTTGTAATAGCCGCCTTCTGGCGTGTCGCCGGTGCGCGCGACGCGTTTGGCGGTGTGGATCAGGAACTGGCTTTCCGCACATCCCGCGAGAAGGAATAGAACCGCACTCAGCAGGGCGAAGACCTTGATTCGGGATGCGCTCATTTCCGTCCAGTCTCCACGTCCTCGTCCCCCATCAGGATGCACCGTATATCGCCCTGTTGCGCACCGAAATCACATCATCTTGTGTCACAAATCGCATTGAACCTCAACGCCCGTTTCCCGCCGACCGGGACTAGTTCGCCGCCGCGCGCAGCCGCTCCAGCAGGCCGAACGTCGGATGCGCGTCGGCCGGCAGATTGACGCTCTTTTGGAAGTTGCGGATTGCGGCCCGGGTCATCGGCCCGGCACGTCCATCAATACCACCGGTATCGAAGCCGATCTTCGTCAGCAACCGCTGCATTTCCTCGATATCGGCGTAGCGCAGCATCTGCGCGTCCGCCGGTTTTTCGACGCTCAAACGCGGCAAACCGATGAACCGGTCCGCGAGATGCCCGACGGCGATGGCGTAGAGCTGCGACGTGTTCCAGCGCATGATGGTGCGGAAGTTGTTGTAGACGAGAAAAACTGGGCCCGCCGCGCCCGCAGGCAACAGCAGCGAGGCCTCGATATCGGCGCCGGGCAGATTGCCGCCGCCGACCTTGCGCACGCCCAGCTTCTGCCAGTCGGCGATTTTCTTGCGTTCCTGCAGCCCGGCCAGGGACAGATCGAACCCCTTCGGCAGCTGCACTTCGCGGCCCCAGGTGTAATCCGGATCCCAGCCGACGCTTTTCAGGTAGTTCGACGCCGATGCGAAAGCGTCCGGCAGGCTGCTCCAAAGATCGCGCCGCCCGTCGCCGTCGTAATCGACCGCATAGGCTTCGAACGTGGTCGGGATGAACTGCATGTTGCCCATCGCGCCCGCCCACGACGATTTGACGTCGACCGGTACGTCCCCCATCCCGACAAGGCGAATAGCCGACATGAACTGGGTCTTGAAAAAGTCGCGCCGTCTCGCGTCATGGGCCAAGGTGGCGACCGCGCTCAGCATGTGAAAGGCCCCGAAGTTCCGGCCGAAATCCGTTTCGACACCCCAGAACGCGACAAGGAAGCGGGGCGGCACGCCGTATTTCTTTTCGACCTCCGCCAGCAACTTGGCATGCTTTTTCAGCAGGTCCTTGCCCTGCTCCACCCGCCTGTCCGGGACATAAATCTCCATGTAACGCCACAGCGTCAGCATGAATTCGGGCTGGCGGCGGTCGAGTTCGAGGACGCGCGGGATCGGCTGCACGCTCCCCAGCGCGGTGTCGAGGACACTGTCGGCGATGCCTGCTTTGGCCGCTTCGCCGCGAAATCCCTTGAGCCAATCCTCGAACGGCTCTGCGGCGCCGACGCCCGTGGACGGCATCACAACGGCTGCCAGCGCCAGCATGGCAAGAACACCTCGGAATTTAGTCATTGAGCCTCCGCTACCCGGGGTTTTGGAAATGCCGCGCTGTTCTTTCCCGTCAGCCAATACGCGATCAAGCCGATCCATTCATGCCCGGCATTCGACATGCCGCCGAGCCCGGAACCGAAATCCAGCGGCGACGGGAACGATATCTTCTGCTGCACCTTATAGTCGACCGGATACGGGATCATTTCCCAGCCGACGCGGCGAAACGCGCCGACGGCGCGCGGCATATGAAACGCCGATGTGACGAGAATCCAGTTTTCGTCCGCTTTCGGCGATATCATCTCCATCGTGAACTTGGCGTTTTCCCACGTGTTTCGGGACTCGCGCTCAAGTATCAACCGCTCTCGCGGGATACCCAGCACCTCGTACAGGTCCGCCACGTAGTCCGCCTCTTTCAACTTCTGGCGGGTCAACGATCCCGATCCGCCTGTATAGACAAGTTTGGCTTCGGGGTTCATGTGCGCCAGCGTCGCCGACATGGTAATCCGTTCAACGGCACCACTGATCACGAGGCGACGGCGCTGCTCGCTCATGACCGGATCGATGACTCCCCCCAAAACGACGATACCGTCGATCCTGCCCGGCAGACTTTGCGGGGACGGAAACCGGTCTTCCAGCACCTTGAGCAGATACGGCCCGATCGGTACGAACGTGGCAACGAGGGCGAAGCAGATCGCCAGCGACACCAGCCACCGTCCGGTTCGCCTGAAACGCGTGGAGGTCAGAAACAACCCAAGGATCAATGCGATCAGAAACGCATTGCCGGGGCTGGCAACGAACCAGAAGACCTTGGACAGATAAAAGAACATCACGCCTACCTGAGTTGTGCTTAACCCGCACCGTGACCCGCGGCAACGGTGTCCGGTACGGGCGCTGCAAGGAGAGCCGCCCGCTCACCGTACTTCGCAGGATAAGTTTATGATTATGTTAAGTTTATGATCGCGATTGCCGCATTGGACCGGGACGGCTATCGACGGACGGTGCAGGAAACACCACGCCTACGGGACGCCCATGACGTGCCGCGAGCCATCGATTCGGTTCAGAAATTGACCCGGTTTAGGGCCAGGTTCACTGGGGGTTGGTCGCCAGCGTCGGTCCCGGTCCATCCGCCAGGGCCGGGAAATCGTTCTCCGGCAGCGCACCGTTGTTGACCTGATACTCGCGATGCTGCGTGTAGGACTCGCGCTCCGTCACGTACGGATCGATCGCACCGCGCTCAAGTGCCTGGATATCATCCTGGTAGCCGGAATACGTGACCCCGCTGCCGGCCGCCTGCACCGCCAGCGGCAGCGGGCTGGCCAGGCCGGTCAGGATGTCGCCGGTCGCATCGCGGAAGTTACTCGGCCCCAGGATCGGCAACACGATATGCGGGCCGGTGTCGACCCCGTTGACGGCCATCGCCTGCCCCAGGTCTTCACGACGCTGTTCCATGCCCATATCGGTCGCGGGATCGCTCAACCCGGCAAATCCGATCGTCGTATTGATAAAAAAACGTCCGGTGGCGTTTTCGGCATTCTCCGTGTCGCCTTGCAGAAGCGAACTGACGGCCGTCACCGGCTCGGTCAGGTTCGAGAAGAAATGCGATACCGACGTCTGCACGGGCTGCGGTGTCACAAACTGATAGCCGTCGACCAGCGGGTCGATGATCGCACCCCGCACCGCCCGGTTGAAGCCGGATGTGAAGCGGTTGACCGGTTCCAGCGGATCGCTGTCGGTTGCCTCCGCCGCCGGTTCGGCAGGTTTGGCTTCGTCGGCGGCCACGGGCGCGCCCATCCACACCAGTGCGCCGGACACCACGACGGCGGTAATGCACGAACGCCCAAAACGCTTAAAATTCAGATAGTTATCTGTCATATTTCACGTCCCCAGCCAACCTTCGACCGACGCCTTCGGCGACGGATCGGTCAATTTTTATGTAATTGCCGACTAAGTTATCACACGCTTCTCAACCACGCAGCAAAAACAAGCATACCGCGCCGTCCCCTCTTCCATGCATGCGCAGACCCGATCGTATGTCCGGCCGGATTGCGGATATATGAGGGTTTTCCGATGTAACGCCGACAAGGCGCAATCGGGTTGCACCATTCGCTCGGCGCTTCACCCTTGCGAGCGGGCCGGGCCGGGGGCTAAAGTCCGCCGCCCGGGAAACCGGCAACAATCGTTTCTGACCCGGCAACCGGTGGGGTGGCAGAGTGGTCGAATGCGGCGGTCTTGAAAACCGTTGGGCGTGAAAGCGTCCCGTGGGTTCGAATCCCACCCCCACCGCCACCCATTGCCTTCGGCATCAGCCAACAGGCTGTTTGGACCGACCCCTCAGGCCCGCGCCCGCGCCAAGGCCCGCATCAGCGGCTTTCTGAGCGGCAGCAGCACCAGGATCAGCGACAACGCCAGCAGCGCCACGCTGACCGGCCGGTCCAGGAACACGGTGACGTCGCCCCGCGAGATCACCAGGGAGCGCCGCAGGTTCTCTTCCATCATCGGCCCCAGGATGAAGCCCAGCATGACCGGCGCGGCGTTGTAGCGAAGCCGCACGAGAACATAGCCGATCAACCCGAACACCAGCGTCACGACAACGTCGAAGACATTGTTGGCGACACTGTAAGACCCGATGCAGATGAAGAAGATCACCACCGGATACAGAATCCGTCCCGGCACGGTGATGATGCGGACCAGAATGCCGATCAGAGGCAGATTAAGGACCAGAAGCATCAGGTTGCCGATCCAGAAGCTGACGATCAGCCCCCAGAACATCTCGGGTTTGCTTGAAATCAACTGCGGTCCGGGAATCACGCCATGCATGATCATGGCGCCGAGTAGGATCGCCATCACGACGTCACCCGGGATACCGAGGCTGAGGGTCGGGATGAACGCCGCCTGAACCGACGCGTTGTTGGCCGCTTCGGGCGCGGCCACCCCTTCGAGGGCGCCGGTGCCGAACTTTTCCGGATTCCGGCTGACCTTCTTTTCGATGGCATAGGCCATGAAGGCGGCGACCGTCGGACCGGATCCCGGCAACGAGCCGATCATCGAGCCGATGCCGGTGCCGCGCAGGATCGGCTTCCACAACCTTCCCCACTCGCCCGCGCGCGGCAGCATGTCGCGCAGCGGCACGTGGCGGATCATCGAGTCCGTGTTCACCCCGGACCGTGCATCGCCGAGCTTAGTGACGATTTCAGCGATCCCGAACAGCCCCATGGCGATGGAAATCAGGCTGACCCCCTCGGTCAGTCCGAGGAAGCCGAACGTAAAGCGTGGCACGCCCGCGTTAAGGTCCATCCCCACAAGCCCGAGCACAAGGCCGAACGCCACCATCACCAACGCCTTGAGGGTCGAACCGTTGGACATCGTGCAGGCCGCGACAAGGCCGAGCAGCATGACCGAGAAATATTCGGTCGAATTGAACCCGAGCGCGATATCGGCGATGGCCGGCGCGAACCCCATCACCAGGATTACCGCCAGCGAGCTGCCGCAGAACGAGGCGGCTGCGTTGATGAACAAAGCAAGCCCGGCCCTGCCGTTCTTGGTCATCGGATAACCGTCGAGCGCCGTCACCGCGGTCGACGCGGTCCCCGGCAGATTGAGCAGGATCGACGAGATCGAGCCGCCGTACTGCGCCCCATAGAAAATGCCGGCCAGCATGATCAGCGCGATGGTCGGGTCGAGCCCGAACGTCAGCGGCAATGCCACGGAAATCGTGACCATCGGGCCAATGCCCGGTAATGCGCCGACGAAGGTGCCGATCGAGACCCCGACGAAACAGTAAAGAATGGCATCGAGGGAAAACGCGGTTTCCGCACCCAGTGCCAGATTGGACAGGAGTTCCATCGTTACGACGCCCCACTAAACCACGAGAAAAGGTCCCGCGCGAACGGCTGAAACGGCAATTGCAGCGCCAGAACGAAAAGCAGATACCCGGTGACGCAAAGACCGGCGATGGTCCCAAGCACGGTCATCGGCTTGATGCGCTCGGGATTGGCGAGCGTCGTCAGCAGGACCAGCGCCGCCGTCGCCG
>MDSW01221037.1_pt1 | contig 18338 bp, 10 predicted proteins | sample 811171 | NCBI WGS metagenome assembly MDSW01 (sample SAMN05326641, study PRJNA326480) | marine metagenome | isolation source: seawater | place: Atlantic Ocean: North West | collected 2012 | reverse complement strand
CTCGATGGACTCGATGCACTCGATGGACTCGATGGACTCGATGGACTCGATGGACTCGATGGACTCGATGCACTCGATGGATACATCTATCGACGCCGTGGACGCCGCCGCGAATGTGACCGACGCTGCGGATACCGCGGGTGCCGCCGCGAATGTGACCGACGCCGCGGATACCGCGGGTGCCGCCGCGGAGGAGAAGCCGCCCGAGAACGCATCCGTGGACTCGTTGGATTCCCTTTTGGACGGCGTGGACGACGACGTGGATACCGCGCACGCCGCCGCGAACGCGACCGCCGCGACGGCTCCCGCGACCGCCGCGACGGCTCCCGCGACCGCCGCGACGGCTCCCGCGAACGCCGCGACGCTCGCGAAGCAAATGCAGACGTTTCTCACGATGGAGGGCCTGACCGACCCGGCGGAGCAAAAGGCGTTCGTCCTCTCGCATGGCGTCCCGGCGGATATTCGCAAGTTCCTCGCCACGAACGAGGTCTCCGAGCTCCCCGCGTACGTCCAGTCGCACCACGGCATCTCGGATTTAGACGCGTTCGTCGAGCTCGTGGAGAAGCACGAGGGTCACTCCGATGACGACGACGCCGACGACGCCGCCGACGCCGCAGCCGACACCGCCGTCACCGCCGACGCCGCCGCCGACGCCGACGCAGCCGACACCGCTGATAAGAAGCATCCCAGCAAGACTGAACTCCCCGCTGCCGCCGCGGCAGACTTGGACAAGTTGGACGCAGCAAACGCCGAATTTGACAAGGCGTTTCAGAAGGCGTCGTCGCCGCCGCCGCTGATAACTCGGTGAACTTGACCAGGAGCCCTAAACCCGGTAACAACTTATTCACGATTGAACTATATGAACCCTGTATATATATACACGGGCGGTGTATACATCATGAGTGATCCGGTCGCCTCGCGAGCGGGCGGCCGAGGAAGTGTTGTCGTGTGCAGTACTCGTCAGACAACGACGAAAAACGTGTCCTCTAAATAACGATGTATTATTCTGAAATTGAACATAATATATTCACGTGAACGTCAAACACGGCGAGTCCAGGACCGCGTACCCCGCGGCGACGCCGCCCTCGTCGCTGCTCGCGGCTTTCGTCCGAAGCAGATGCCCGCCGACGACGTTCATCGCGACGTCCTCGCCCACGCGAAGGTACCCGCCGTAAATCCCGAGCTCGGACAACGTCTCGAGCTCCTGCATCTCGCCGTTTCGCAAGCACAGCGTCCGGTTCACCGGAGGCAGTATGCGCTGCATGAGGATGAACGACGACAGGTCGCCGTCCGAGCCGATCGGCGCGTCCGGGGTGAACTTCGCGAGCTGCGCCCTGAGCGCTTCGCCGTAGAGGTTGTTCCCGCCGCCTTCGCGTTGGGGTTTTAAAACGTACGACTCCGGGGCGTTTAATCCCAGCTCCACCGCCGCCACGGCGTCCTCGCCGTCCAGCGCGTACAGACCCGCGAACACGCTCCGCATCGCGCGAACGTCCTCTTCGCACTCGACGAACCGCTCTAATCCTCCAGGGGAAGCGAGCGTCTGCTGCACTTTTTTCGTCCCCGCGAGATGCATCGCCGCCGACGGCGACTTCACCGCGCCGGACCGCTCCAGCAACAAGCGCGCGTCCCACTCCGCCTCGCTCGGGTAGTCCGTCGGCGCGTACCCTGCGCGGTAGTACACGACGCTCACCCGCGCGCCGCGGTACGTCAGCGTCTTCGCGTCGTCCTCGGCGACGACGGCGTCGGACGCGATCTCTCGCAGCGTCGCGCGAATCGTCTTCACGCCGTGACGCTCCCACAGCGCCGCCTCGATCATCCTCTGATCGAACACGTTCCGCTCGCACGGCTGGACGACCATCAACACGCGCGCGTCGTCGTCGTTCATCGCGCGCCAGCCCGCGTGGAGCGTCTCCGCGGCGAGCTCGAGCGCACTGTTGGTCGGCAGTCGTCTCGCGAGCGCCGACGCCACGTCCTCCGCGGACGCGGATCCCGCGTCGGACCCCGCGCCCTCCGCGTACGCGCGCTCCGCGCCGAGCCACTCGATCGCGCGCCGGTGCATCTGCGACACGCGCGTGGACAGCGCCATGAACGACGTCGACACCGTGTTCACCTCCACCTGCAGCGGCAGCCCCGACGGCGCGTCGAGCATGTAGTCTGTCCGCAGCACCCCCAGCTCCATCGGATGCCTGCCCTCCTGTCCGCCGCACCGCTCGTAGATGTCCCACACCCTGCGCGTGAAGTCGTCCGCGCGGATGACCCCCGCGAGCGTCTCGCGCAGGAACGCGTCGTCGCGCGACACCGCGTCGGAGACGGACGCGAACAGCGGCGCGACGCGCGTCGCGAGCGCGAACACGTCCGCGGGGAAGGGCGTCGGCAGGAGCGCGATCGGGGCGTGCGTGAACGTCGACGGCATCGTCGCGCCGGACTCGGAGGACTCCGTCGCGACGAGGAGACCGTGTTGCGCCGCGTACGAGATGGCCTCGTGTCGAAGCGCGGTCGCCTCGTCGTCCGTCAGCGCGGGGCCGCCGGTGACGGCGTCGAGACGCGTCGTCGACATTCTTCTTCGACGCGTCGCGGTCGCGGGATGAGGTCTCGCGGCGGCGGCGCGGCGACGCCCTCGATCGGCGCGGACGCGCGATGCGGTCGGCTCACGGATCGCGCGCGATTGCCCGACGACGCACCCCGCCAGCGCCGATGTCATCCTCTCGCCGCGCGAGTCGTGTGACGAGCGGAGCGGATAGGACGTCGATTTCGCTCGTATACACATGCTTATAATTTTCTCAAGCAGCAGATTATAACTCCGCCAGCCCTCGTCACCGCGTCGGCTGGTCCTCCTCCCGCCCGTCCGGGTACACCCTCCGAAGCAACCCGTCCGGGAATAAGATCTCCTTGTACCCGTCCAACCCGTGCGCCTCCGTCTGCCCGGACGGGAAGTGGTACACCTCCGCGCCGCCCGGGTGCGTCGTGTGCCAGGTGTCCACCTCTTTGTAGTAGTACTCCACGCGTCCCCCCGGGTGCGATCGCTTGACGTCGCCGTTCGTAAAGTACACCGTGGATATCGGCCCCTCCATGGACGGCGAGATGTCCTTCAGCGTCCCGTTCGTGAAGTGCACGACTCTTCGGCCGCCGGGAAGGACGCGCTCGACTCTTCCGTCGTCGTGCGACGTCTCGCGGGACCCGCCCGCGGCGGCGGCGGCGGCGGCGGAGGGCCGCGGCGGCGGCGGCGCGACGCGAGGCGGCGGGTCGCGCACGGACGGCAGCGCGTGCGCGGCGGCAGCCTCGGCGGCGGTGACGCCGCCGTGCGTGTCGTGCGCCGCCTCGAGAGCGGCGCGGCGTTCCTCGCGCGCGCGCGCGCGCTCGCGTCGCTCCGCGTCTTCGCGTCTCTCGCGGTTGGTTCGGTCCACCTCTTCGCGAATCTCCGCCGCGCGGCGCGTCTTTTCGCGCGCCGCCTCTTCTCTCCTCTCCGAGCTCGCGCGCATCGCAGCCTCTTCCTCCGCGAGCGTGAACGCGAGCAACTCCGCGCGCTCGTCGTCGGAGACGTCGCCGTCGCGCTCGCCGTCGCGCGCGTCGTCGGAGTCGGAGTCGGAGTAGGCGTCGACGTCGGCGCGCGCCGCCGCCGCCGCCGCCGCCGCCGCCGCCGCCCGACCGCCGCCGCCGTCCAGCATCGACCGCTCCAACCGCCGTTTCTCCTCCTTCAGCTCCGCAACCTCCGTGCTCAGCGTCGCCACCTTCGTCCGCAGCCGATCCGCGGTGTGTCTGTGCTTCGTGTCCCTCGCCTTCGCGTCCTCGACGACGCGCTTGAGCTCCTCGCGAGCGTTCTCGACGTCGGCGCGTTCCTTCTTCGTCGGCAACGCCGCCGCGGCAGCCTTCTTCGACTCGCGCTCCATGCGCGTCCGGTCGCGCTTCAGCTTATCCGCCTCTTTCTTCACCTCCGCGAGCTGCGCGTCTATGACGCGCTGCTGCTCGAGCTGCTTCAGCTCCCAGGACTGCTTGTCCCTCGCGAGTTGTCGTCGCGAAGCGCTGAGCGCGGCGCGGTCGCGTTCGAGCTTTTCGCGTTCGCGTCGAAGCTCCTTCTCCGCGATCGCCGCGTGCGCGCGCGCGTGCGCTTCCGCCTCCGCGGCGGCCGCGGACCTGTCGTCTACGGTCGCGGCGCGGAGCGACTTGCGCTGGGACGGCGCGCCCGGACCGCTCGCCGCCGCCGCCGTCGCCGCCCGGGCTTGCTTCGCGTAAAACAGCGACTGGATCAACGCCGGCGACCCCTCCCCGGGTCCCCCCTCTTCCTCCTCCTCCTCCTCCTCGTCCTCCGCGGCGGCGTCGACGTCAACGCGCGCGTCGACTTCCTCGCGCACCCCGCGCTCGGACTCGGACTCGGACGCCCACTCGTCCGCGTCGTCGAACGCGGCGCGGCCGCCCGCCGCCGCCGCGTCGGCGCTCGTCGCGAAATGGTTCTCAACCTCGAAGTCGTCGTCCGAGTCGTCCGAGTCGTCGTCGTCGCTCACGGGATCCCCGCGCGCCGCGTCCCTCCTCGCGGGCGTCGGGATCCCCCCCGGGGCGAGGAGCTCGCGCTCGAGGGCTTCAAACTCCGCGAGCTCCGCCGCCGCGGCTTCTTCGCGCGCCTCGCGGAGCTTCGAGTCGGGCGACTCGGCGCCGGCTCCCGCCTTCTTCTTCTTCTTCTCGACGACAACCTTGACCGTCTCCGCGACCTCCGCGTCGTCGTCGAACCCGAACCCCAATTTGTCGCCGCTGACGTCGAGGTACGACGCCGCGACCGGTCCCGGTCCCGGTCCTCCGCGCGCCGCCGCGACCTTCTTATTCTTTCCGTTCCCATCAGCCGCCGCGCCCGGCGACGGCGATTTGACGCCGCCGCCGGCGCCTCCCGGCCGCAGGTTCGAGTCCACCCTCGGCGCGGTCTCCTTCCGCTCCTTCCGCTCGTTCGCGCCGCCCCCCGGGCTGGCCCCGTGGCTCCCGTGCCTTCGCGGCGGCGGCGTCGTGCGCTGCGACCGCGCGCCCTTCTTGAGGAACTTCCTCGCCGAGCTCGACCGCGCCGTCGGGGAGAGCCCGGTGGGGACGCGCTCGCGTGGCGGCGCGGCGGACGGATCCGCTCGGAGCTTCTCCTCCAAGAGCGCGCTGAAGGAGACGTTCGGCGCGCCGCGGACGGGGACCTCGTCGAGGTCGTGCGCGGACGACGGCGGCGGCGGCCTATGCGGCGGCGGCGCGTTCGAAGAAGCCGAAGCCGAAGCCGGCGGCGCGTCGGACGCGGGGTCGACGTTGCGCTGAGAGATCTCTCGCAGAGGCGCGCCGCCGCTCCTCGAGCGCGACGGCGCGTCTCCGACGTTCTCCTCGCCGTCCGCGGGAGCGCACTCCGCGACGTGCTTCCCCCGCGGCCCGCCGACGGATTCCCACGTCACGGAGACGCGCATCGCGTCGTTGTCGTCCGCGTTCGAGCCGCTCGCGCGATGATGGATGAGGTCCGCGATCGACCCCGCGGCGAGCGACGCGGAGACCCCGCTTCCTCTCGGGATCTTGTTCTTCTTCACCGACCCGGGGCCGGCGAGGGCGGCGGCGACGCCCGGGGGGAGCTCCGGGAGGGATGACCTGAGCGACGCGCGGGCGCGGGGAGGGATGGACGCGGAGACGGAGGGTCAGGACGACGACGGGGGCGCGGGTGGGCACGCGCGCGAGATTTGACGACGCGCGCGCGCGCGATTTCAAATTCGCGCCGACGACGAAATCCAACCGCGGACGACGCGGCCGCGTCGTCGACGCGACGCGCGCGCGAGCGGCGCGACCGAGAGAGACGCCTCCCTCGCGGGCGACGCGGGACGCGATACGCGACGCGACGCACCTCACGGACATTTCGCGGGCGTCTCTTCTCGACGCGGCGCGGGCTGGTGTGCGTGGTGTGCGCGGGAGCCGCGGGAGGCGGGGTCGTTGCTGTCTGGTGTTGACCGACCGCCCGCGCCCGCGCACGAGAGTATCATCAACTCGCGCAGCCGTCGCGCGGCTCCCGCTCGAGCACTCTCGCGCGCGCGCGTCCGCGCGATGGGCGTGGACCCGTGGGCGGACGAGAACGCCGCGGCGGACCCCGCGAGCGCGTCCGCGGGCGGCGGCGGCGACGACGACGACGCGCGCGGCGACGGCGACGCGTTAGAGCGCGAGGCGCGGAGACGGCGCGAGCTCTTCTTCGCGGAAGGATTCCGCGACGGGATCGAGGAGGGGAAGAGCGCCACGGTGCAGGAAGGGTTCGACCGCGGGTTTCGAGAGGGTGCGGTCGCGGGGCTGGCGTACGGTCGCGCGCGAGGCGCGGTGCGCTCGATCGCGGTGTTCGCGGGTCAGGTCCCCGGGTCGTCGGGGTGGCGCGACGACGCGAGAGAGAGCGACGCGTTCGTGAGAGAGGTGCCGCCGGCGAAAGCCGTCGCCGCCGCGCGCGCGGACTTCGAAGCCGCGGTGCGCGCGGAGGCGGAACCCGGGAAGAAGAAGGAGGGCGCGTTCGCGAGCAGAGCGCGCGCGGCGAGGGAGGAGCTCTCGAGCGCGGGGTTCGCGCTCCCGACGGACGACTATCGCCTCGGCGACGACGGCGGCGGCGGCGGCGGCGGCGGCGCTGCGGCGTCGTAGCGACGCTTCCTTCGACGGGTAACGCGTGGTATAGCTTACATCCAGACACGCCGCGCGCGCCTCTCTCTCTCTCTCTCTCCTCCCCCCGCCCCCCAGCCCCCGCGATTCGGCCGCGTCACTTGTCCACCAATCGAGACAAGCACTGGATGAGATGTCGCAAGTTTTGCCGCGTCGCCGGGTCCCCCGAGACGCTGGATATATCCCCCGACACCTTCTCCATGTGCTGCAGCGTCTTGGTCATGATCGTGATCGACTGCCGCAACATCTCCTGGTTGTCGTCCGTTAAGATCGTCCGCTTCAGCTCGCGGATGTCCGTCACCGCCTTGGTCGCGTGGCCGGCGAGGAGCTCGATCGTGTCCAGCGTCCCTTGCTCTTGGACGTTTTGCAGCATCGGTCGCAGCTCCTTCGCGATCTCCGCCGCCTCCAAGAGAAGCGGCTCGAGGTTCTTCATCAAGTCCTGCGCCGTCTCCGCGGTCGCGAACATCTTCGCGATGCCGTCGTTGCTGTCCATCTCCCGCGCGAGCTTCGTGCAGATGCCGACGAGCTCGTCCATGCTCACCCCGGGCGTACCCTGGATCTTCCCGCGGTCGCACACGACCAAACCCTCGCCCTCGCACCCGCTGTCGAGCGGCCCCCACTGCGCTTTCGGTATCGGAATCTCCGGCGTGATGTCGATGATCGTCTCCGCGATCAGACCGCTCTGGTTCGCCTCCACGAGCGAATTACGCGGGATCACGATGCCGTCATCGTCCATCTCCACGAGCACCTCGACGCGTTCCAGGTTCGGCCGAACGCTCAAAACGTTGCCAACCTTGACGCCTCGCACCCTAACTTGCGTCCCCACTTGAATGCCGCACGCGAACGGGAACTCCACGAACGCCTGGTACGACCGCATCTTGTTGAAGTTCACGCCCAACACCCAGTTCACGACGAGCGCGGTGAGCGCCATGCCGCCGAGGATGAACAAGCCGACGCCGCCCTCCCAGACGGACGTTCGCCCGAATCCGAAATCGCGCAGAGGCTTCACGAGCGCGACGTACAGAAGCTCGAAGGGGTTCGCGCGCGGCGTACGCGAGCCAGACGACGACTCGTCTTGGTCTGACCCGTCCATTGTGTCGGCGTCGTCGGCGTCGGCGTCAGTTGGCGCGTCGCTCGCCGCCGCGCTCGCGGACGCCGCCTGAGGGCCCGAAGTGAATTTCGACAGGTCGCTCAGTTTCCTCTTGCTCGGATCCGACGACGCGTCGTCGTCGCCCTTCGCGCCGCCCGCGGCGCCGCCGATCGCGCGAGGACCCAAGGTCCCGCCTCTGCGCAGCGACTGCGTGTACGTCCCCTCGCCCCACCACGCCTTTCTTCCGATCCCCGGGACGCCGCCCGTCGCGGGGAATTCAGAGTCCTCGTCGCCGAGGGTTGCTCTGCTCGATCCTCCTCCTCCCGCGGCCGCGCGCGCGACGCGCGCGGCGGGCTCGCGCGCGCGATTCCCCGCGAGGACGACCGCGGGCGCGACCGCGGCGGCGAGCCGCACCGCGGCGGCCACGCGCGCGAACGCGACGTCGTCCGTCTGCGCGCGCGCGGCGTCGTCGAACGCGGACGTCGAGGGCGCTCGAACCACGCGCGCGATCGTTCCAACGCACCGGACGGTGGTGGGCCCTGCCCCGAGCGAGCCCTCGCGTCCGCCGCGCGCGCGGATCGGCGCGCTCGGCGCCGACGCGCGCCGCGTCGCGACGGCGCGCGGCATCGCGACGCGCGAGCACGCCGCGGGGCTGAGAACGCGCATCGCCATTCTCCCTCGTGCGCTGCGACAGGAGGAGTGCGCGGGGGAAGCCCTATCGGATCAATTCGAAGGCGGTCGCGGTCGCGCGCGCCTTTTGGAGTTCCAAGTCGCGTCCGAATGACGCGATGTCATCAGCTCTCTCGTCTCATCAGTGCCTCGCCGCGCGCCGCCGCCGCAGCGCGCGATGGCGGCGGACGGCGACGCGCCGGCGGCGCCGCCGTCCGCGTCGCAATCCGACGTCAGAGACCTCCTGCGATGGCGATCCTCCGTCCGCGCGCGCGCGCTCCGCGAGCCGCCGCCGTCGGTCGTGCCGTGGAATCAGACGCGACCGCCTCCGACCGCGTCCGTCGTCGCGCGAGAGCTGCGCGTCGCGGGGGATAAGGTCCAGATCCTCGCCTCGAACACGACGCCGCCGAGGACGGACGACGCGAGCATCGCGAAGGACGGGCACGAGATCGTCGCGCACGTCGTCGCGCGCGCGTGCGACGCCGCGGCGGACGCGAGGGCGAGGGCGGCGGGGACGGCGTCCATCCCGACCGACGCGCGCCTCCTCGCGAGCACGAGAGACGACGGCGTCCCCGCGCGCGCGATGGCGTACGACCCGGCGCGCGACGCGAGGGAGGACCTCGAGGCGGCGAAGGACGTCGCGTCGCACGGCTTCACGTCCTGGAGCGCGCTCGCGTCGCATCGCGCGGAGGTGCGGAGACCGGCGAACGCGTGCGATCTCGTCTCGTCGATCCGCGGCCTCGAGCTCGCGCTGCGAACGCTGCGCGTGAACGAGCGCGTCGTCGTGCGCGTGACGCCCGAGTACGGCGTCATGCATCCGTCGTTCGCGCGGAGGAGGCGCCCGCTCCCGACGCGTGATCCGGAGGACGTGCTGTACTTCGACGTGCAGATCCTGGCGACGTACCCGGCGCGCGAGGTGTCGATGAAGGCGACGTCGTCGGCGGCGGCGGCTTCGGCGGCGGCGGCGACGGCGAGCCCGAGCCAGGGCCAGGGCCCGGGCCGTCGCCGCGAGCCGGAGGAAGACGGAACGTCGACCGCCGCGATTAAAGCAGGCTCGAGCGCGACCACGCGTCCTTCCGCGAAGGTCGGCCGTGACGTGGGCGGCGGCGCCCCGGGGAGGGTCACGAAACGGATCACGAGGGAAGGGGAAGGGTGGGAGACGCCGCGGCCGCCGTTCGAGGTGGTCGCGGAAATCTCCGGCCGCGTCCCCGGCGGCGGCGAAGACGGCGAAGACGACGTCGTCTTCCTCCCGAAGACGGTCGTGTCGTACGTCAGCGGCGACGGCGCGATCGCCCCCGAGCTCGCGGCCGCGATCGACACGATGCGCGTCGGCGAGGAGGCGACGATATGGTGCGAGCCTCGCGAGGGGCTCGTCGGACGCGGCGGCGGCGGCGCGCCGCCGGCGTCGGCGGCGACGCGGGGCGCGACGTACGAGGCGAAGCTCGTCGCGCTGACGCACGTCCGCGACGTCTACGGCGACGGGGTCGTCGTGAAGCGACGCGAGAAGCCAGGGCGCGGGGATTTCCCCGCGGACTGCCCCGTGCACGACTGCGTCGTTCGCGTGCATTACGCCGCGCGCGCGTTCGCGACGGGCGGCGGCGGCGGCGGCGGGAGCGGGGACCCGGCGTACGACACCCGAACGGATGAAACGCTCGATTCGAAACCGTTTCAATTCATGCTCGGCTCCGGCGCGGTCCCAGACGCGCTCGAGACGTCCGTGCGGCTGATGGTTCCGGGGGAGACGTCCGTGGTGACGCTGTCGGACGCGCGACACGGCCGACACGGGTACGGCGGCGAGAGGGCGTTTCCCGGCGCCGTCGCCGACGCGATTAAAAAAATAGAAGAAGAGACCGCGACCGGCGTCACCGTGGAGTGGATCGTGACGTTGATCGACTTCGACGCGCCCGTGAACTGGCACAAGGCTGAATTCGCCGATATGCTTCGCGAGGCGGAGGCGGGAAAGAAGGAGGGCAACGCGCTCCTCGCGCGCGGCGACCTCGCGCTCGCGCGTCGCAAGTACGAAGTCGCGCACCACCAACTCTCCGGGTTGCGCGGGATGGACTCTGACGACGAACACGCCGCGGTCGCGGCGTTGAAACGCGCGGTGCTCTTAAACCTCGCCCTCGCGCTGCAGCGCCAGGGCGAGCACGCGGAGGCGCTGCGGCGGCTCGGGGCGCTCCTGCTCGCGGACGGCGACGACGTGAAGGCGCTGTGGCGTCGGAGCGTGTCGCTCCTCGCGACGCACGAGCACGACGCGGCGCGGCGAGATCTTCTTCGCGTGTACGCGTTGGATCCCACGCTCGCCGGCGAGTGCGAGGCGCAGTTGAGACGCGTGGACGCGCGCGAGGAGGCGGCGCTGGGGAAGGAGAAGAAGGTGACGTCCGCGATGCTGTCGGATCCCGTGGGCGAAGAATACATGGACGAAGACTCGCGGCTCGCGGAAGCGATGGTGAGAGACCATCGCGTCGCGGAAGCCGTGGTGAAAGCGTCGCCGTCGACCGTCTCTATGTGATGACGCGTCGTTCTTCCCGTCGTCGTCGTTTCGTTTCATCGCGCGGCTGAAATACCTAACGCATCGACTCATCATTCCGCCGCGTCGTCGTCGTCGTCGTCCACGCTCCCCCCCCCCGCGCGCAAGCTCGACGTGTCCGGGAACGGCCGTCCGCGCCCGCCCATGCTGCTCTCCGATCGCGCGACGAGGGCGTACGACGTCGCCTTACCCTCCCACGAGTCCGCGCGTCCGTCTCCGCCGCCGCCGCCCCTGGCCCCCGCGGCGGCGGCGGCTCTCTCGCGCGTGGTCTGACGCGACCCGAACGACACGGACGGGGTGTCGCCGCCGCCGTACCCGGCGTCGTCGCGCCTCGCTTCGTCGCTCGCGTCGTACTCGTCGTCGTCGTCATCGCCGTCGCCGTCGCGCCCGCCGGAGCGACGCCGACGCGCGCCGCCGCTTCCCCCGCTTCCGCCGCCGCCGCCGCCGCCGCCGCCGCCGGCCGCCGCGTCCATCGCCAGCCGCGTCTCGACGAACTTGACGTGCGGCGCGATGACGTCGTTCACGACGTCCACGCCCGAGGTCTTGTTATACACGAGCACGCCGAACCGCTCGCTCAGCGCCGCGAGCTCGCCGTTGAGTTCCTCGTCCTCTTCCCGGTCGGGCTCGATCTCCGCGCCGGTGAGGATCAAATTCAGGCGCAACTCCCTCCCGCCGCCGCCGCCGCCACCGCCGCCGCGCACTAACGACCCCACGTTCAGACGGTTAGAGAACAGCGCGTGGAAGAACGACACGCCGTCCATCCCCGCCATGAAGATGTCGCTCACGACGGCGACGAACTGCTCCCCCGTCTGCAGCCGCTCGAGCGCGGGGACGCCGTCCGTCTCGTGGACGACGACGCACCTCTCGCCGAAGACGCGGCGGCACTTGTTGATGAAGAAATACGCCTGCACGCGCTCGTCCTCGATGTACAGCACCTTGAACGTCAGCGGCTGCGGCGTCGGCGTGGACGACGCGGTCGACGTCGACGCCGGCGCGGACGCGGGCGCGGGCGCGGGCGCGGGCGCCGCCGCCGCCGCGCCGCCGCCGCCGCCGCCGCGCGAACGCTCGTCGCCCTCGGCATCCGCCGCCGTCCCGCCGCGTCCGCTCCCGCCGCCCGCCGCCGCCGCCAACTTCCTCAGGTGCTCCAAGTTGCGGTCCCCTCGCGACGCGCTCTTCCCGCTCTTGGCGCGTAAAAACGTGTCCGACCCCGCCGTCGGGACCTCGATCGTGATCGTCTCAAGATGCGTCGTCGAGGACGGCTCCTCCGCTCGAATCACCGGCTCCGCGTGGAACGTCAGCGACCCGCCGACGCGTCGCAGCCGCCGCCTCCAGAACCGAAGCTCCGTCGCGTTGACGTCCCCGAGGTGGCCCACCGTCGTCGCCGTCTCGAACCGCACCTTCACCCGCAGCGTCTCCTCGTCTCCCTCCTCCTCCGCGACGGACGCGTCGCGACCGTCATCAGGGTCGTTCTGTACGAGCGAACGTCGGGGTGGAGTTGAAAGGCGTCAGAAGCGGAGTTGAAAGGCGTCGATGGCGGGGATTGAAACCGAGGCGTGGGCGGAGAGATGCGCCGGCAAAAGTCCTTAAGGATCGGCGTTCACCACGCCAACGCGGTCGTACGGGGACCAGTGTGAGATAGAACGCGCCTCAGGTTCGGCCGCCGCGTCGGTCTCCTCCTCCCTCTCCCTCCTCTTCTTCTTCGCCTTCACCTTCTCCGCGAGCATCAGGCACTCGCCGCGGCACACGCGCGTCCCCGCGCGGTACACGAGCGCGTACAGCGCGCACTCGAACGTGTCCCTGGGCGCGAAACACGAATCTCCGGGCTCCAGCCGATTGTACAACACCAGAGGGCAGCCGTCGTCGAACAGCGGCTCCGCGAGCGCGGACGTGTCGTTCACGATCACGTGCGGGTCCACGATGCGCATCACGCGCGCGTCCTCCGACGACGCCGCGGAGTTGGCCCCCGAGCCCGTCGGGTGAAGGAGTTTGATGGTGTTTCGCATGAGCGCCGCGAGCGCGACGGTGAGGTCGGCGTTTAGCGCGACGAGGGACGCGGACGCGTTGGCGTCGGCGAGCGCCTGCGCCATGCCCTGTATCCCCGTGATGGCGTCCTGCCAACTCCGCGCGCTCGCGTCGTCGTCCACGTCGCTGTCGTCCGAGTGCGGATGCGGACGCGGACGCGGACGCGGCGGCGGCGGCGGCGAGGGCGAGGGCGAGGGCGAGGGCGAGGGCGAGGGAGGAGGCGAAGGAGCGGTGGCGCGACGCGAGGTAACAATCGTCCCTGCTGGGCCGTCGCTCTCCCTCGCGTCGTCCGCCTCCGCGCGCTTCGCGACGACCGGCGCGTGGCCGGGTTTCGCGAACAGCGACGCGTACGCCGCGGAGACGTCCCCGGGCGCGAACAACAAGACGCTGGAGCTCCATATCCCCGGCAGCGTCGCCCCCAGGGCGGTGACCACGAGCGTCGTCGTCGCGAGCGAGATCGAGTCCGCCATCGAGAACACGACGAGAAGATGCGCGAACGACGCGCACCACGCGTAGAACGCGAGGCTTCGAATGTCCGTGGTGGGGAGCGAAGTTATCGCGGCGGGCGACGACGCGTCCGCGGGCGGCGGAGGCGCGGGAGCGTCCGCCATCGCCGCGGGGAGGTGCCGGGAGGTGTGCGCGAAGACCACGATTCATCATCCGCGTCGGATAACCAGTCGCGCTATCCTTCAGATCTCGTTCATCGTCGTTCGCGGAGCCGCCGCCACACGCTTCGGGCGCAGAGAGCGACGATGGCCGCGGCGATGGCCGCGCGCGCGGCGGCGACTACGTCCGCGAGCGCGTCTCCTCGCCCCCCATGGCGCGCGATTCGCGCGCGCGCGCGAGCCGCCGACCGGCGCCCCCTCCGCGCCGCGCCGAGCGAGGAGAGCGCTTCTTCGTCCTCCGCGACGACGTCTTCCGAGAGCCGTGGTCTTCCGAGCCGCCGCCCCTCGCATCAGATGGACGACCTGTGCGACGATTACGACGTCATCGTCGTCGGCGCGGGCCACGCCGGGTGCGAGGCCGCGCTCGCGAGCGCGAGGAAAGGCGCGCGGACGCTCCTCCTGACGCTGTCGCTCGACCGCGTCGCGTGGCAGCCGTGCAATCCCGCGGTCGGCGGGCCCGCGAAATCCCAACTCGTGCACGAGGTGGACGCCCTCGGCGGCGAGATCGGGCGCATCGCGGACAAGACGTACCTGCAGAAGAGAGTTCTGAACGCGTCGCGCGGGCCCGCGGTGTGGGCGCTGCGCGCGCAGACGGACAAGTGGGAGTACTCGCGCGAGATGCGCGCGCGTCTGGAGCGCGAGCCTTTAATCGCGATTCGCGAAGGCATGGCCACCGAGCTCGTCCTCGGCGACAACGACGACGTGAAGGGCGTGAAGACGTTCTTCGGGATGACGTTCACATCGCGCGCGGTGGTGCTGACTACCGGGACGTTCATGTCCGGCCAGATATGGGTCGGGAGGAAGACGCTCGCGGCGGGACGCGCGGGCGAGGCCCCCAGCGTCGGTCTGACGGAGTGCCTCGTCGACCTCGGGTTCGAGACGGACCGGCTGAAGACGGGCACGCCCGCGCGCGTGGACTCCAGGAGCATTCAGTACCGCGGGCTCGAGAGGCAGCCCGGGGACGAGGACGTGCGGTGGTTCACGTTCGACGAGAATGCGCACGTGGCGCGGCCGCAGATGGACTGCCACCTCACGCGCACGACGGCGGAGACGCACGCGTTGATCAGGGAGAACCTTCACGAGACGCCGACGTACGGCGGCTGGGTCGGCGCGAAAGGGCCGCGGTACTGCCCGTCCATAGAGGATAAGATCGTGCGATTCGCGGAGAAGGACTCGCACCAGATATTCTTGGAGCCCGAGGGGAGGGACGTCCCGGAGGTGTACGTGCAAGGGTTCAGCACCGGTCTCCCCGAGCGTCTGCAGCTGGCGCTGCTTCGAACGCTCCCGGGGCTGGAGGCGTGTAAGGTGCGTCGTGTCTACACAAACGTTTTTCACCCATAGATCGGTTTCAACACTTGATCGCGTGGGTCCCTTTCAACTGACCGATGAACATACCCTTTTGTATGGAACGGCCCATTCCAGATGCTTCGCCCCGCGTACGCGGTGGAATACGACTTCCTCCCCGCGTACCAGTGCGGCCCGACGCTCGAGACGAAGAAGATCTCCGGACTCTTCTTCAGCGGGCAGATCAACGGCACGACCGGGTACGAGGAGGCCGCGGGGCAAGGGCTACTCGCGGGCGCCAACGCCGCCGCCGTCGCGCTCGCGACGTCGGCGCTGATCCTCCCCAGGGAGAGCTCCTACCTCGGGACGCTGATCGACGACCTGTGCACGAAGGACCTGAGAGAGCCGTACCGGATGCTGACGTCGCGGTCGGAGTACAGGTTGGTGTTGCGGTCGGACAACGCGGACGCGCGGCTCACGCCGCTCGGCCGCGAGTGCGGTTTAGTCGACGACGACCGGTGGCGTTTTTTCACGGAGAAGCGAGACGCGATGGAGCGCGAGACGACGCGCCTGACGACGACGAGAGTAAAGAGCGACACGCCGCTCGCGCAGCGCGTCATCGACATCTCCGGCGCGAACGCGGCGAAGCCGAGCCGGCAGTCGTTCACGCTCAGGGAACTCTTACGCCGCCCGCGGGTGTCTCACGCGACGTTCGCGGAGTACGGTCACGGCGGCGACGAAAATTCGCTCTCTCGGTGGGCCGCGGAGGCGGTGGAGACGGAGGTGAAGTACGAGGGGTTCATCAAGCGGCAGGAAGTCCAGGTCGCGAAAGTCGCGGGGAAGATGAACAAGGCGATCCCGAAGGACGTGTGCTACGCGGACGTGACGACGTTGCGGATGGAGGCGCGGGAGAAGCTCGCGAAGATGCGTCCGACGACAATCGGGCAGGCGAGTCGCATCGGGGGCGTGACCCCCGCGGACGTGGCGAGTCTGCTCGTGCACTTGGAGGTGGGCGCGCGACGCGGCGCGGGGAAGGAGAAGGGGGAGGAGAAGGAGAAGGAGAAGGGGGGGATCGAGGAGGATCAGACGGTCGTAGAGGCGGCGCCGCCGAGGTGAGTCGGCGGCGGCGCCGGAGATGGAGATAAAAATAGAGAGAACCAGACCTGATGAGAGATCACCGCTCGCGCCGAGTGTCGTGTCCACATCCGCCGCTCGTCCGCTTTTGGAAGCTCGTTTTTTTCTTCTTCGAAATCGTGTACCGCTCCCCACGCGCGCGTCACACCGCAACGCACGGCCACGGACGCGTCGACGCACGTCGATCGCCTCCTCGTCGCGAGCGTCTCTGTAGCGTCGTCGCGTTCGATCGGATCGCACGACCCGCGCGCGCGCGCCCCCCCGCCGCCCGCGACGGAGAAGGAAGGAACGGACGAAATCGAATCCGGGTCCGATCGAATCGAATCGCCCTCTTCTAGGATCGATCCGCGCGAAGCTCTCCGATCCCCGAAGTCCCCATCCCCGCGGTAGGTCATCATGTCGTCGCACGACACGTGGATGAAACGCTTAGATCCCCTCGGCGAGTTAAACCTCAACGCGGCGGACGACACGGAGAAAGGCAACTGGATGCGCCGCCTCCTCCTCGTCGAGAAGGCGTGGCGCACGCTCGACGTCAACGGCGACGGATCCGTGGACATGCACGAGCTCGTGCAGGCGTACGACGCCGGGCACGTCAACGCGGAGGTGGACGGCCGCAGGCTCTCCCCCGCAGCCGCGAAGGAGTACTTCGCGTCGCAGTGGGACGCGGACGGCAGCGGCTCGGTCGAGAAGCACGAGTTCGTGGAGTACTACGCCAAGATCAGCGCGGAGGTGGAGGTGGACGACGTCTTCGAAGAGATGATTCGCGCGGCGTGGCACATCCCGCGAGAGTCGAAGAGCAAGTGGAAGAGCTCCGCGAACAAAGGGCAGGAGGTTGACACGTGGTGGCTCGAGCCCGGTCCAAGGAGCGGCCCGGAGGAGAAGGCGGACCACATGCAGGAGCTCATTCACAAGCGTCTGGAGGTGATCACCAACTACGCGTCGGTGTACCGACAGACGGAGACGCTCAAGGCGTACTTTAAAAAGTACGACGCCAACGGGAGCGGGTTCCTCGAATTTCGCGAGTTCGACGCCGCGCTCGTGGACCTCCTCGAGCCCGGGCGACCGGACCACAACAAGATCGACGAGGGGTTCACCGTGGGGCGAAGGGCGCTGTTCGACCGGTACGATCACGACACGAGCGACTCGTTGTCCTTCGAGGAACTCGTCAACGCGGTGTTTGGATTGACGCCCAACGCGAGCGCCGATCGCGAATCGCGACGGATGCTCGAGCGGCTGCGCGCGCACGTCGCGAAAGCGAACGGCGTGCACGGGATCCGGAACCTGGGCTTGAACCTGCGGATTCTCGACGAGCGCAACACGGGCGCGCTGCCGGTGAAGGAGGTTTTGTACGCGCTCGAGGACGCGGGGTCGCGGATGACGCCGGATGAGAAGAACCTCGTCGCGAAGTATTTCGACCTCGAGCAGAGCGGTTTCGTCGACGTTCGCGCGCTCATGCGCGGGATTCGCGGGAAGATGACCGCGAAGAGGATGGACCTCGTGAACCAGGCGTGGAGCACGCGCATCGCGACGAACGGCGAGCGCGAAGTCCCCGTCTCCGTCGTCCAACAGAAGATCGACCCGACGATGAATCCGGACGTCTTCAGCGGGAAGAAGACGTTTCAACAGGTGGTAAACGAGGTCCCGGACCACTGGGACCGGAACTCCGACGAGATGGTCTCGCACGGCGAGTTCATGGAGTACTACCGCGACATCTCCGCGGGGTTGCCCGACGACGAGCACTTCGAGATGGTGATCCGGAACAGCTGGCATCTCTTCGACGCGTACGTGCCGCCGGTGACGGGGTACGACGTGATCGTGACGTTCAAGCAGGGCGGGAGCCAGAGGGTGCACGTCGACAACGACGCGAACGGGAAGTTTGGGGTCGCGCCGCACCCGGAGGATTTCCCGGCGCTGAGGAAAAGGTTGTTCATGATGGGGATCAGGAACGTCGCGGACGTCAAGCTCGCGTGAGGGTGAGAGAGTCCGCCGTTTAATTTATGACACGCGCGAGCACTTCAGAGTTCATCATTCCTGTCGCCGTCGAGTCGAAATAAGTCGTCTCCGATCCGCGTCCTCCGCGCTCCGATCGCCGCACACCTCCTCGCACTCGCACCGCGCGTCGTCGCGAGATGAGCGCGAGGCGAGCGCTGGAGCGCGCGCTCCGCGGCGCGTCCGCGTCCGCGGCGCGCGGCGCGAACGCGAGCTCGACGTCGCGCGGCGGCGCCGCGCTCGCGAGCTTGTACGGCGGCGGGACGTTCGCGACGAGCGCGTCGCGCGACGGACCGACGGCGGCGGCGGCCGCCGCCGCCGG
>MDSW01179259.1_pt1 | contig 18339 bp, 15 predicted proteins | sample 811171 | NCBI WGS metagenome assembly MDSW01 (sample SAMN05326641, study PRJNA326480) | marine metagenome | isolation source: seawater | place: Atlantic Ocean: North West | collected 2012 | reverse complement strand
TCTCTGATAGTCACGCTTGCAGGCTTCCACATCGGCGTTCTTTTGCATGCAGGGCAGCACCGATCTAACGCCGTTGTTGTCCAAATTTTACTCTCTCTGTTTCAGTGTGTGCTTAATTCTATTGTCGTCTGGCATTTTTTAAGCTGCATATTCAAAGATATGACTCTGGTGAGTCGTGTTGGAAGCCCCACATTTCTCCTCCAATTGTCGGTATTCTGACATGTATGCACTATGATATAGGAAATGATACAGTCGAAGGTAGCACGCGAGAAGGAAAGTTTTGAGCTTGAGGATACTGTTCTCAAAGGCATCATCCATAATGAGCTCCTTGCCATGAAACCTCAACTCCGGTCGTTACACCCACGGATGGCGGAAGGACTGAAAACTTCCATAACTGACGGGAAGATGCGCGATACGATCGCTCAAGCAGAGGTTCCAAATGTGTTCATGAAACACGTTCAGCTGAGTGTGAACTTGGAGATGCTTCGGACAAATTGGCGAGGAGTGAAGAAGAGTTCAGGCGCAACAGCCCTAAAGAGCAAAGCATTGAATGAATTTGCGTTGCGGTACGTATCGGGCTCATGCGATGCCCGTATCACTCATGGCTCTTGAGCTCTCTTCCACATTTCTGCGAGAACACACACATTTTTCTTTCTTTTGGACAGTCACAGTACCGACAACTCAAAGTAGACTCTTATTATTCTCATTCTCATCACATCAGGCGAACACAAGGGTCAGGTGACCAGGAAAGATGGCGGAGACGTTTTTCAGCTTCAGATTTCTGCGATGGGACGACGGTGCGTATGCGCCCGGTTGATGCTGGCTCGCACCACAATACTTCATTGAGAAGAGTTGTTGAGCAGACACGTGAGACACCAGGAGAAAAGGGCGCAAACGAAATCAAGGTGAAGACAACCGCAAATGTCGAGTATTACACAAAACCGTCTGAGCTGCATACCGGCGTGTCATCGTGGCGACACAGGATGAAAGATTCGAGCTGGAGGGTCGACCAAAGGATGCAGTATCGTGATTCTCAGACTGATCTCAAGGCTGAGAAACGGCTTGCTCGATGGAAGCGAGCTCGCCGTAATGATATGTCCCAGTCTTCGCACAAAGACAGCTCTGTGACAAATTCAACTAATCACGAGAGAAAAGAATCTCTCGAGATCGAAGAAGCGGACGAACCGCCTTCTCATGTGCTCAGGAATATGAGAGGCAGCAGGTTAACTTTGTGAGATTCACGCTGCCTAGAGGTATTGACAAGTTTCATGTCATGGCAACGACGCGACAACGCCACTAGGTCAATTTTTTTACTGTCAGATAAGGGGATCACCAGTTCATTATCGAGATAGAGTCTATGATCAGAGGATGTTATCACGTACCGCTACGATTATCGCTTAAGACGCGCCTGGTTCACGTCGCTCCCGGAAAAACAGTGATCAATGGGAACCTAGCTAGGTAACTCTGCTCTGACCATGTGACAGGGAAGGCCAAGGAACTTAGCGACAGACCAGGGAACACAACGACACAACGCGACCACCCTAACGCTTCTCAAGCAAGCACTCTCAATCCACAAGGTCCTTCCGAAATGTCAACGCCGAAGCTTCGCGATGCAGCTCTCTGATGACCACAGCTAAGGATTCAGGGTTCACCCCATTTTCACAGAGCGCGATGAGGAGGGCCATACTCTCTTTATCAAGTCCGCAGTCGAGCAGTTTTGAAATCTCGAAGGCGACTGTGCGAGGAGTTGCCCAGGGTTTGAAAAAGTCAGTGACAAAAATCCCGACGATACAGTGGGTCAAGTCTTCTCCAGATGAAGTCCGAGTGCAGGTAGACATTCGCTCAGGCAAACGTAGCGCCGGGAAGGGAATAGAGTAGGTCCTTGAGGGGTAAGCAGAAAATGTTTTTCTTCAAATAAATGGTGGGGTGAGCGAATACGCACTATCGAGAGTTTCCTTGGCTTGGTGAACTGCAACATCATCTGTCATGAGATCAAGGAACGACAGAGTAATGTTGACCTCAAGATTCGACTGAAGAGGAGATCAAGGCGAATATCATGCGCGGTTGGGTTTAAAGGGAGAAGAGAGATCTTTCCGGGGGATGTAAATTCAAATATCCATGGCAGCAGGATTTGATTAGGCCTCTCTCACTCTACAGTAGATCAAATCAAGATTTTCGGAAAAGGAGCGAAAGTCTCTCGAACTCCAAAAAGAAAGCTCCCTCTCACTAGATCAACAAAAGCGGAGGCGCGCTTCGCGCCACGAAAATCTTCTCTACGGAAACTTTGAGGGTCTATTTACGAGTCAAAATCTTGAGAAGGGGTGAAAATACGAGAAGAAAATTTCTTGATGCGAGAAGAAATTTTCTTCTATACGGGCAAATTAAACCCGGAAACGGGGATTCATTTTCTTCCCGAAAATCTTGATTTGATCTTGAGAGGCCTTAGCGCGATGAACTGCAGATGAAATGAAGTTGACGCACTGGTATGTAATTATTGCGATCGATGACATGTACTTTCGAAAGTACGAAAGTATTATGCATGCATACATGCATGCATGCAGAGTCTATATATACTGTATTATTATTCGACCTAACGAATGAATGACGTAAAGTATGTCAGTTATTTTATTGTCAGATTTAATAAGCTCGTGCACCCAAATTCGCAAGAAAAAAAAGTGTCAAACTAAATCATTATTTTCTCGGTGATCTGGTGTGCTTTAAAACTGGTAACCATGATCTCCGGAATTCTCTAAAAAAACGTCGGACGCAGGTCAAAATGTCTGAAAACCGTTTTCTTCCGTCACAACACCCTGTTCCATCGCCGAGCACGCCGAGCTATCAACATCGATCGGTAGGCTCAGATACCAGTACCTCTAGTGCGAAGTTCGGCGGCCATCGACGCGGTGTTGATAGCTCGGCGCACGCGGCGTTACGCAGGGTGGTGTGACGGGAAAAACGGTTTTCGAACTATTTGCCCACACAGTACGGGTTGTCTGCGAACCGATCGCGAGACGATTCAGTTGAATACCTTCGTACAAGAACTGGTGGTCATCACCGACCTTCGTAGAAAGTAAGGTTACCATACCTTCCTCGGTAATGGATCTCAATAAAAATATTTTTTCCAGCGGGCGGGCGTGACAGCGACTTCTTGGTGCTCACGCGCAGCTGCGCTTCTATCCCCGTCTATGGAAGCGACACGAGCAGCACGACGGACGGACGATGGTAGTTACGTGTATCAGGAAAGTTTCATTCGCAATGGTCGTTCGCGGACGTATACGCTTGGACCGAATCGAGCAAGTGTCCTCGCGATCCCAATAGCAGCAATCGTTCAGTTGCGTGTCTTGGGAGGAGATTTTTACTGCAACGGATGTCGTTGGCTCTTCGGAGAGGTTATCGAGGTGAGACAAGAAATGGTTTCGTCATCTCGTTTACATATAATCACTCACACGTATCGTTCCATCCTGATCGAAAGGTTGACAGTTCTAGTCCTGAAGGACGCTCCGTGACCGTCGAGGTTGGTCCGGATGGTGGCGTCCTGGAGATCCTTTCTTCTTGCGATGTGACCCGGCGACAAAACAGTGAAGTGCGCCACGGCGTTGCAACATCAATACCCGACAATTGGCGCCGGGCATCATATTCCACAATTGCAACCACAAGTCCCACGAGTCAAGGAAGTGAGAATGCTTCGGTTGTATGTGTGTTGGGGGGCAAGGGAGTTGGGAAAAACGTCTTCGCGAGGCTTGTTGTAAACTCTGTCGTCTTTGTGAATGGAGCAGTGTCAGTCGTCGAGGGGGACTGCTGCGACCCAATATTTGGGCCTCCAGGCGTGCTGACACTCACAGTGGCGAATGAATATTTTGCGTCTCTGGGATCTCTTGATTCCGACCTGGATGCATCTCAGGGAACATGCAGTGTGATTCTCAAGGCGCTTTTCTTTGGGATGCTACCAAAGGTGTTGCACTCTGACTTGTTTCTTCACTCCTTCAACCCTCTCGATCGAACAAACAACTGACGATAGATTATCGATTCGCTCGATCAGGATAATCCTTCGCTTTACTCATCAAATATCGCGAGAATAGTCCAGCGTTGGCATCAAATGGGTATTTCCCGCCCCGTGTTGATAATAAATTGCTGCAGGTGAGTTTCATAGCTCCCTCACCTCCTTCCTCCTCCCTTGCCTTGACTGCCACACATTGAGCCCTTCCCGAAATGTTCATCCATAGCATGTCGAAAGGAATCGGAGGCGACCTTGTTTCTAAAGTCATACATCAATCTCATGCGGCACGTGTGGTTAAGCTGAGCACGGTGATTGACGGCGAGTTCCAAAGTCGTCGACCGAGTGCTGTGACAGCGTCTACTCACAACGGATACTGGCAAGACTCGTGCCGTGGAGCCTTACAGTGGCTCATGTGGGGCTTTCATTGCATTCTTGTCCAATGGCGGGTGAAATCGAATGTTTCAGAAAATACATGCGCTCACAGCATCTCCGCGTTTTTGGATTCAATAGTGGCGTTTCAGGAGACAAGCAGACGATTTGTAGCTTGGGATTTCTTGTCAGATGCTTTTGTGCAGCTCACTCCATGGTGCTCGCATCTTGCTGATGTCAAGTTGTATGGTGGTGCAGGAAACTCCCTGAAACCCGTGGAGGCGTCAGATGCGCTCGTTGGTAGCGTTGTCGGTCTTGCAATCTTTGGTTCAGGAGTTGCTTCGGCAGAATGCTTGGGCTTGGGAATTGTCAGGTCCTTCAACTTGCAAACCAAGATGTTGTACATCTTGACTCCTCTCTCTCCGACTCAGCTCAGTGTCGTTGATGCTGTGGTGCTTCGAGATGTTAATTTTCCATCATCATTCAAGATGGCAAATAAAACTCTGATTCACCAATCCCCATATGAATCTTGCAATGGGCTCACATCTGAGGGAACTGGTGCAGGGGTGATGCGGAGCAGAAACAATTTATTGCGTGCTTCTGCTTTCAAGTAAGAATCTATGACAAAACACCTCAAACTGTTGGGAGTGCTGCCAAGCTACAAGCTACATGTCAGTATCTAAGGGTAACATGATGAACTAATGCGATAACAAACTCTAAATCAATTCGTGCGTTGCGATTTTCACCATCTCTATATCATTGGAACATGAAGCTCGACGGTGCATACTGCATTGGCCTGGAAGGTGGATGTGGTACTGCAACAAAGGAAGTGAAATGAGGAACCATGTCATCTTCAAAGCGTATAAAAGCTCCTTTGTTTCCCATCTGATCACAGTAGTTGGGCGCACTGAAAACAGTTATCAAAGCTCCGTCATGATCAACTTCGAATCCGTCATCCTTCACCTCGTGACTTCGAACAACAAGATCCAGATTGTTTTCTGCCAAAAAATTTTTTGTGACGTCAGCGCCAAAGGCGACACCTACACCGCGCTTGCTTGGATGTCTGCCAGGCTCAGAACACGGATCGCTCCAAAGCATCTCACAGAAAGGTCCTTCGTCTGGAGGTTCACGGAATCGATCGATTGCCCTGAGCTCGTCCAGAGAGACACCATCTCTCGAGAACAAGCCACCATGTACGATGAAAACCCTGGAGCCAAGAACTGATCCAAGAGGTAAATATGTAAATATCTCTTGGAACAGATCTGCAAGCTTCGCGTTGTACTTAGCCTTGATTTCGCCATGGAAACCGTACATCTTATTCATGGCTGCAGTTTCGTGGTTTCCTCTTGTGAGATACATTCCGCCCGGATGAAGGCATTTAAATGCGAAAAGCGTCAAGATAACCTCTGCAGAGAAAGACCCACGGTCAACAAAGTCGCCGTTAAAAAGATAAGGGTTTTCTGCTGAAGGAAGACCGTTAATCTCAAAAATGTTGCACAGGTCAAAAAATTGACCATGCACGTCGCCACAGACAGTAAAGTGCGTTCCCAAAGGTACGTCAATATCCACCACAGATGGAAGTCGCTCCAACAGAAACTTAGTTTGCAACAGGATCTCACAAGCGTATCTCAAGTGAATTGTTTTGCCTGTCTTAAAACGTTCCATCATGTCTGATACAAATGCAAACGTCACGATCGAATCTTCTGTCATTCGGATGCCGTCATATTCAGCTTCTACTTCCATCGCTTTTACATCAATCGTCTCCGAAATTTTCATGAGTGCAACTTCTGGAGTGCTGATTGCTTCCTCAAAGCGTTGCTTGCGAAGGGCGTTCTCGCACTCTTTTAGCTTCTTTCGCCCGTCTGCATCCCTGGGCTGCAGCTTGGCCACAATTCGGAAGTCCTTCAACGCCTCGATGAAATGGCCCAGAGCATAATGTGAGGATCCCCGACGGTAATACGCTTTCACGTATTGGGGATCGACTTCTATCGCGTTGGTACTGTCCTGCACTGCACTCCCGTAGTTTTCGAGGCGAATGTGGGCGAAAGCACGGTTCGAGAGAAGCACGGCGCTGTTTGGGGCAAGTTCCAGGGCTTTAGTGTACTGAACAACTGCTTTTGCGTACTTGTGCTCTGTATCGGAAAAATATGGTAAGTTTGTGGGGATGGGGATGGATTGTTAGGCATCGCCCAAGAAGTCGCCTCAAGCCGTCGTGATGGTGGCCCACGTCCCACGTTCGGAGCAGAAAGTCTGCAACGATTTGAGACAGGAAAGGAGAAGCGGGGACAGCACCCCGGGCTGAGTGTTCGACGTCAACCTTGGAAGAGCTCGTTTGCCATGCGTTTCAAATTCTCTGGAGTGTCATTACACATGAGTGCTCGACGAGCCGCACGATCGCACGAGCCTCTGTCACCTTGCGTCGCAAAGTGAACGTTCACGCACGCACCAGCAAGCAAATCCTTCCGTCCGAAACCTTGTTCCTTCGAAGTAGTACAAGTATTCGGCAAAGCCTGCTGAAAGGCATTTACAGGAGAACACTGAGCTTTTCGGAATCACAGAGAAAATTTACTTTCGAAAAAAAGTACTTGTACCAGTATTATCCGAGTTCGAGGTTCGTTCTCGTTTGTTACGAAGGTAGACTACTAATTAGGGGGAGTGTAGTAGTAGTGGCGGCGAAATTATTGTTCGTTGTCACAATATCATACTTTCGTGTTCGCAAGTATCCCACTACTTTCGTATATATATACTGTCATAATTTTGTTTGTTGTATCTATTCGCTCGAATAGATTACGCGTAGGCTACTTTCTTTGACCCACCCCCTCGCCCCGCCCAGCCGCAACAAGTAGACTAGTTTAATACAAATACTTTCGTACCTTCTATTCGTAGTTAGTACTTTCGTAATAGAGAATTCCTGATGGTGAGTTCGTGAATACATCGTTGTTTTTTTTCTTGACACAACCATTGCAAAGGGAAAGAAACACGAAGGAAAACGAACCTTGCACTCGGAAGATACACCGACAATTCGCGTCGTGTCGCAATCGACAGAGACACGAAAATCAACGCAGCGCGACATCACATGTGGCACCGCGTTATGGTGAGCTGATTTGAAGCACGTGCATCGCATATCAGACGATACGACGCTCCGAAACTTTCCGGAGGTCTATTCTTGAGTCAAATCGTTCCATAAATTGAACACATGTTTTGGTTGTTTCCAATAATTCGTACTTTTCGAAAGTAGTCTACCGTAGTTGTTTCCAATAATTCGTACTTTCGAAGTAACTCAAGAAGGTCGAGTTATGATACGACAAATTGACTCAAAGTGGTCACCAACTTTGATGACTTCGCGACTTGATTTCGCTGATTTCGATGTGAAAATTAAACCGACTTCGTGACCACTTTTAGTAGTTTTCTCAAAAAAATTCTCGGCCAGTACAAACCCTCAACTCAGAAAAAGTGAGTTATTCGCTTTCGACGGAGCGGACATGTTCGCATGGAATTCTGTGCAGAACGCTTTGCGAATTTAGTGGAAGAGGTGTGGAAATACCAGAGTCATTACTCCCGCAGGGAGTGGTTGCACCATGCGTTCCCAGCAGTTCGGAGACCATGAGCGTTCGCTACGCGTTGCCACGTGGAACATCGCTGCCGTCAATAACAATCCTTTCGAATACTATATCACTCACGACGATCCAGCGTACAACAAGCTGATGCGTGACTTCGAGGCTTTCATTGAAGAGCCAGGCGACCTTGACGTCACCGTTAGCGAAGTTGTCGACGATGCCATGTTTTTGGAGCTGAAAGACCTCATGATACACGAAGGATTCGACAAAGTGGAGGAGACGGCTGAGTACTGGAAGTCGAACCTGAAAGGACGCAAGATCGTATCCGGCTTCCTTAAAGACGCGGCGATCGGCTCGAAGAGGCTTTGCTCTATGCCCGACCGTGTCACCAACACCATCAACTCCACAACTGGGACCCTGTTTCGCCCAACTGTAATTAATTGCTACGAACAGAGTATGCCGTCTGTGAGTGCATGGTGGGTACAGTGGAAAATCTATATGTTCGCCACTGAGGCGAGCATAGCAAAGAAAGGAGGCGACATGGAGGTGAAGCGTGTTTGCCGGCTATTGGACCCTATCAGACGAAGCAAATATCCGGCAGTATCGGAATCCGAAGAAGCAATTTCCCTTCCGCTTCAGATAGTTTGTATGGCTGCTTTTGATGCTATTCTCGTTCACATTGTGAACACCCTGGCTCCTGGAAAATGGCACAAGGTGAAGACTTCAATGATGGACGCCCTGCACAAGAATAAGTTTTCGAGGACGCTTGATATAATCGCCAGCAATGTGTACGCCACATGCGACGTAATTTTTCTCCAGGAGGTGGCTGCGTCCCTAGTCGTGCAAATTGAGGGGCACGCTCTCTTGGGGGCAAAGTATCACGTTCTTTCTCCCAACAACTTGGATGGGAGACGTGATCAAAACAGCTTGGTCTTGGCGGCAAAGTCACGATTTGAAGTTGCTACAAGCGGTTGGTCCGGGGAAGATACGGCGAAGGTCACAGAGCTCCTCACTGCCTCGGAGCACCCGGCGCCTATTGATGCAGGTGATCTATTTGTTGTGCGATGCGTGGAAAAGTCACACGAGAAGTTAGACGACTGCTCTGGTGAGGTCAGTGAAGGTGGGCGTCGCTATCTGCTTGCCTCATTCCACGGCGACACAAATGGCCTCGCGACTATTCCGGTCATTAACGCGATGCATAAGTACATCTCGTTGCTCGAAATTGATAATGAGGCGATGACACATTCTTCTGGCGAAGGGGGCGCCGGCACTGACTGTGTCAAGTCACCGATTCTATTATTTGGTCTAGATGCTAACACATATGAGACGCACGAGCAGGGCAAGCGACAGGGAGTAGTTGAGTTTGCCGAGCGCCTCACAACATTGGGTCTTACGACGTGCTGGGGCGATGTTGATCCTAGCATTCACACCACCTACAACGCTCGCACGTTCCTGCAACCTCAGCTGAACAAAGCCGTGCGCATGTCTGAGCGCGCAAAGTCTCCATTGACGGATAAAAATCCAAAGGATCACATCGTGTTCAGAGCAGGAGATTTTAGAGCATACGCAGGTGGATGTGTTTCTGGCGTAGTGTCGCGCGACAACACTGGGGAAGGGATTTTCGATGCGCACATTCCGTTTCCAACCTTGACATTTCCCTCAGACCATGCAATCGTTTGCGTTGACCTGGAGATAGTAGGATAACACAGTAAACACACACAAGAAACACACACGAGTTACGACAAAAAAAGGTAGTCTCTAGTCTATCATAATAATGGTCGAGAAAAGACCCAACATGCACCAGCGAGCAAAGACTTTTAAAAGTCACAATCCAAACCCGTCTGTAACCATAGACTGAGGGAACCCAGACCGTTCGAGTAATGCCCTTCAAACATGAGGCATCTCTCATGCGATGCTGCTCACAAGTTGCACGATATCATACTCAGCGCGCCCTGAGGCGTTCTGAGGAAACTCAACTCAAGCAGGTTGGTCGATTATCTGTGAGATCAGCACCTCACCACCCAAGCTGATGTCATAACGAATCAGTATCCCATCCAAAACTACCTCCCATCTTCCCACGTTCACATCTTCGTTATCTTTGTTGTGCAAGTCCGCGGCGATGAATTTTGAAGTCAACCTCTGGTGTGTGGAGCGTATGTCCCGCGACAACACTTGCTCGATAAAGGTCTCCAACTCTTCTGCGGTGTCATAAAGTGACTTCCCGGTGCAGGCGCGTGAGGTCCAAACCTCTCTAAGAACTTGTTTTGCTCCGGAGGACCATTTTACCCCTGTGATATACAAAGGTTCATCCTCAAAACCACCCCCATCCAAAACAACCCAGCTCGGTGCGAAAACCTTGCCATTCCGAGGTTCATCGCAGAACGGAACATAAGGTTTCAAGTCGATTATTGGTGTTCCATCGACAAGATCTGCTCCCCCAACATCCAGAAGGCCTTTCTTCGCGTCGACTCTTCTAACTGTCACAAGACTCAGACCAATAGGTGCGGGGCGGTGTGGTGAACGCGTCGCAAGTACCCCTCGGCGTTCGCCGTCGAGTCTGGGGACACGAACTTTTGCTCGGAGAGTGCTCCTGACCTGTTCCTGATCTGTTCCAGAAAGTCGTCCCCCGAGAACATTTGTGTTGGCGTGAAACGCGTATATTAGCCAAATATGACCGAACTCATGCAAGCCCTCCAGTGCGGCATTCGGAACGTGAGAGTGGAGGATGACTTGTCCACGGGCCAATGGCACGAGTTGGGGTTGCCGAGGAGTTCCGTTCCGACGACTGAAGCTGGACCGAAAAGTCCCCAAGGTTGGGAAGGGAACGACCAACGAACCATAATATTCGGGACGTTTACCTTTGCGACTGACGTCAACGTCAACAACTGCGCGCCCTTGTTCGTCGCTGTCTTTGTCTTTCTCTTCGCGAGCAAGGATATGCAGTTTCATGTCCCGTAGCTGGCGCTCAGCCCGAATGCGTCCCGTGCGCTCCGCTGCCTTTAAAGCAGTTTCTCTCGCCAGCGCTGCCTTGAGCGCCACCACGGTATCTGTCTCTTTTTCGCACATTTCGTTCACCTCCTTCTTGACTTTTGTCCCTCAATTGTAGGTCCCGCCGACCCTCTTAATAACATGACAGATTGAGTTTTCAAGACGAGTCGGGCACGAGAAATCCCTCACAAGGACGACAAGTCGAAGTCAATGAAGTAGGCGAGCACAACAGGACTTCAAGGATTATTGGTCGGCGAAACGCGTTGAAACTAGTCTACTGATTTTAGTCCAACTTGCTTTGCCCAAAAATCGCTCTATTCGTGGCGCATTTTAGACCCGTTTTTAAGTGTCATTTTTGTGCACATTTTTTGGTCCGGAGCCTCTCAGCGTCTTTCGTGCTGGCAAATAGTCTGTCTAAATCCATCGATGCACCTCGCGAGCCTTCTGAAACTGGAATTTAGCAGTTTTTTGAAAGGAAAGTTTTGAGCGCGCGCGGTGCTTCGAGCGGGCGTATCTCAAGAAAGTTGACATGCAGATTAAGCTAGCCAGCTAGCTAGCTAGCTCTACTATATCTTCCTTCGTAGCTCTTTGTGAATAGCAGCAGTAAAAATGCTAAGCTCTACTTACTAAGCTAGCTATATTCCCAGCTAGAGCAAGCTAGCTAGATATCACCTTCGTAAACATTCTACCATCGTGACTATTGGATATCTCTCAATAAAACTAAACTACGATGACCTCACCACATTCGTGGATTTCATTCAGCCTTCTCAAACTTGCAGATGCAGTCGTAGATGTGCCCGTTGAACAGCCGCTCGGCGAGCCGAGGGTTTTTCAGCATCGCGAGTTTCAGCGTGTCGCACTGGAATGTGGCAGCATAATTTGTATGCACAGCGCGACCCATACCTTCGAGGACGATGAAGTCTACACCGTCGGCTGCTTCACAAAGCTCGTTGGATACACGCCTAAAATCAATGCAAGGTGAACCACTTCCACTTGCGCAAACTGTGAGCTTTCCATTAACAACTTTGTCAGACTCATCCTGAATCAGAGCACTGGAGAGGATTCCACACTTTTGAGCAGCAAGCTCTACTACCTCACGCATCTCATATGCGGTCACATCGTTGATAGCTGGCAGTGAGTTTGCTACAAGACAAACATGCGTGCCACGTCTAAGCAGTTCTCGGGCAAAAGGGATCATTCCAAGAACAACATCAGCACCGCTGTTATCACAAAATAAAAGCGCCTTGTGGTACTCATGTTTTTTTGCTGTATTTCGATCGTCGTCCTTGCCTTTCTCTCCACAAAGTTTTAAACAAAGTGTATCGAAACAATCCACAGCCCAAGGACGTGCAATCGACGACCGAGCATTGCGGTAAATCTCCAGAATGGTCCCGTTCCTGTACAGGTCCACGCAGCTTTGACTACCCCAATCGAAAATATTTCCAGCGAGAACACCTTCTATCAGAGCAAGAAGACGTGCCTCATCCTCCATCGCATCGAGCTCAGTCAATAAATCGGGGAGAACAGCGAGTGCAGCAGCATTCTCCTGTCGTTTGACGTCAAAATACGCATCCTTGAAGCCAAAAGCCCGGAGACACTCTTCGCGCATCTCAAACAGTCCCGAAAGCCCAATGCGGCCGTACGCCGCAGGCTCCTCTTTAAGACGGTCAAGGTGTGCAGCAAAGACGGCACGAAATGCCTCGCCACGCTCATTAACGTCATCATGATCAAGGATTTTGCCGCCCTTCGCCGAAATTTCGGATGCAACTGCCTTTTCGACAAGACCTGGACTGAGTCGATGCAAAACATCGAGCCAGTACTCCCGCTCTTCCCGCGATTCAAGCATATCAATCAAATTTGGCTCGTAACGCTCTGGCCAACGCAGCAGTGGAAATGATTTTAGCGTCGGAACTAGATGAAGAACGCCCACTTGAAGGCCAGCCTTTCCGAGTAACTGATTTTGACTCTGATCGAAATTTGTATTCAGAGTATGAGTGGGTGAGATAGTGGGTTGCATTTTATCACCCCAATCAATATCACTAAACTCATTTCCAAGGCCTTCCTCATCAGTTGAGATGGAGCGTACATGCAAAACCATTTTTCGCGTTGCCTCAGCCAGCGATGATGCACCTCCAATTTGCCGATTGTTTTCGTCCGCGGTATCAACTGATGTCAATCCGTCACGCTTTTGATCAACGACATTATGTCTGATGCTTGAGCGCCTCAGAGGAGGCATGGAACATTTGATGAACTTTTCAATCCAAGCACCTTCCAGAGGAGCAGATTGCAAAGCCTGCGCTGGAGCATCCTGCAGGAAAGCGCCGAGAGCTCCTAGGAAACCCTCATGACGCAAAAACATCGCTTTCATCTCTCCTTTACTCCAATAATCCACTGCAAACGAAATCGTGTTCATTGTGTACGCATGGCCTCTAATGAAGTAACCCCCAAAAAATATACGCTTCAAACCGTGTTTGACAGCTGTCATCGTTGCGATGTGAGAAATGTTGTAGCTTATCATGCGCAACAGGGAGAGAGTAATATCAGCCTTGTCATAGTCTTCGAGGCAGCCTTCGTCCATCACGACTTGACCAAAGGATGAAGCGATTGTGCTGCTGGAGAGTCCAACCTTTTCGTAATCTCGACCTCCATATATATCTCCGACAAGCATGTCAACTTTACTGTTATCACCTTCTGCGCTGCAAGCAAGCATTTGATCGAAATCCTTTAGACCAGTAAGGAGCCTACATAATCCCCAGAACGTGCCACCACCTATGTTCGTACCACCAACGCGCTCAAAACCATCGCTGTCGACTTTGATGATGCTAACCCCGGAACCAATATTCACAAGAAGGTAAGGAAACAGATCATCCCCCCCCTGTACACCATCTTTGTGGACCACAAAATCTTTTCGTCCTTCGCAAAATGTAAAGGCCTCATCGCGAATTGTTTGAAGCAGGAAGTTTGCACCGGCAACAGCACACTTCATCTCATCTTCCTTTTGAAGCTGGATACCGAACCGGTTCTGAAATGGCTTTGAGTTCTTGAATGCACCGCCGCCAGTAGCCTTCACTACTGCTTTACCACCCTCAGCACCGAGATGCAGTCGTTTTTGTTCAATGAAATTCATGCATTGTTCTAATTTGGAAGCTTCGAACTTCCTAAAATGCAATCGACCCCCTCCCATGAGAGGAGAAGCAAAGGTATGCGCACCTGCGCTCTTCTCAGAATCTGGCGAAAAATACACAATCTTCACCAGAGATCCGCCCATGTCCATCGCGAAGTGGCGTACGTCTGTGCTCTGTCGGGGTAATGATATAGACGGAACTGCCTCTCTCTTCGCAAAAACCGCATGATCAGTCTCGCTCTCTATCTGCGGAGTTTCAGCCGTGGCTATCGCAGCCCCGGTGAGATCCAACACGTTGCGACTCGGGGAGCGGGGCAGCGCAGATGACGAAGCTTTTTCAGAATCTGACGTCTCAACCTGGGCTGAAGTTTCGAACACCTCCGTCATGGCTACGTCACGCAAGGTATTAGTCGCTCCCCCTCTCGCCGCAATTATACTTGCTGAAGTTCTAGAGCTTCGATGATACAATGATACTTTGCCATGTGGTTTGTGTGGGTACGATATTCTTCAGAACATATTATCGAGCCACTCGTAGACTACTTTTACGAGTTATTATACCTTCATATGTCACAGTTCTCACACTAAACATGAAAGACCTTTTAGAGAATTCCTGAAATCATGATTACAAGTTTTAAAGCGCACCAGATTACCCAGAGATGATTTATTTTATGCTAAATAAATGCGTGTCAGCATCTCCATGTATCCTACTAGCTAGCTAGATTAGACTAGTCTAGTCTAGTTCAGTCTATAGCTACTACCAGTGATCCATCGATAAAAACGGAAAAAATCAAAGATTTCGCAGAATTTTAAGCGTCGATTTCTAAAACTAGACTACTAGCTATAGGCATATACCGTAGCTAGAGAAAATATGCTGTCAGAACCATCATCAAATCAAAATCAAGCATCCATCAGATAGAACCATCAATGCATTGAGCTGCGTAGAAAGTGACTGCTGATCAATCATCATCGTCTTGGTACCAATCGAGATCGCTTTCTCGCACTTCCCAAGCATCTTCGGCCGTCATATTCAAATTTCCGGTCATGTCGTCAGTAGTAACATCCAAGCCTTCTATTTCCACTGGAGGAGCAGGAGCATGAACACGAGCAGACACGGGAGCATGAGCAGGAGCAGAAGCAGACACGGAGGCATGACAGGGAGCAGAAGCAGACACAGGAGCATGAACAGCAGCAGGAGCCGACACGGGAGCATGAACAGGAGCAGGAGCAGACACGGGAGAAGACATGGGAGCAGGAACAGGAGCAGGAACTGGATCAGGCAAGGGAGCAGGCACAGGGTGAGGAACAGCAGGGTGTTCAGCAGCCACCACTACATCAGCTTGTGCCGGTTGGAGTTGGCGAACATCATCAGCAGATGCCTTGCGGTACTTTTTGTTCAGCACATAAGTGAAGAGCTTCAGTGGACCTTTCCAACCCCACTTCCTCTGCAGAACAAAAGTGCCAACTTTTATAGAAACGTTTGAAAGAAAAAAAAACAGGCACACTCGTGCTCGACACCGTGTGCACGCATGTGCTTACCTCTTTAGGAATGATGTTCAGGATAGTTCCGATGCTCGCGCCGGTCGCCTCGATTTCATTCATGGTTAACAGTCTCTCAATCACAGCCAGATCGTATTTCTTCAGAGCATTCAGATACTGGGCTTTGATTGCGTTCGCGTCGTAACCATCACGCTTGGTGAGTTCAAACGGCTGACCTTCACTTTCTTTGGGATCCTGGTCAGGCTCCTTGAGGACTTCTCCAACTTCGTCAGTTGGGAGAGGGTTTTGAAAGTAAAGTCGTCAGCCACCACTGAGCCGTCAGCTCTGAGAGGAACGGCATTAGCACTCCGCCACATGCCCCTCGCCGACCCCAACCTGGCATTCTCCGAGTGAAGATGATTATGCGTTGCCGCATCAATTGCTGCTAACTGAGCAGCGTTGTTAGCTTCATCCAAAACAGTATCAGGATGAAGGTCATCATCAGCAGCAGGCATCTCATCGATTTCTTCGGGCTGCATAAACGGGCGACGCTTGCGTGAAAAGTTCGTGCTCATACAGAATGCATCGTATCCGATATGTCACACGAGTTTGAGGGGCAGGCGCGTCGAGACGCGCCGTCGGGGCGCTCCGGAACGCAAGGGTCAGCTACGGGTTCAATTTGTGTGTTTTGAAGCTGTACCGGTCAATTTGAAAGTCTCAGAGGGTGAGAGTTGTACCCTGTGACAAAGTCAGTGTTAATTCAGTCACAAAATCGTGTAAATTTGAAAATCTACAGGTCTTTAGTCTCGAAAGTTAGTGTCCGAAGTGTACAATTTGCCCCACGGCCCACCCGTGACGATCCCGGACCTATCGGGGATATTCACCTGCGTGGGGATATTCTTCGGCGTTTGCCGAGTTTTAGAATGATGAGTTTTAAAAGAGAGCACCGTGCCAGCGTTGACCGCAGTTCAGCTCACATAATAGCTTCTGATCGAAGATGTTGAAGAAACCGCATCTTTATTACATGTCTGCCTGGTTTTGCCCCTTCGCGCATAGGGCGACACTCGCGCTGGAGCACCACTCTGGTTTCCTTACTTACTCGTGGTACGTACACAAAGCTACGAAAGTACGAAGTTAGCGAGCTCAAGCTATCTAGCTACGAGAACTCGTAGTAGCAGACAGACGGACGTTACCATACGAAAGTCCGAATCGCCGTTACTATACCCAACGTGCACACCATGCTAACGAGATGTCAAATTCATTTTTCCCTGCTGTATTCTGGACCCGTCCGGATGAAGGATTGAGGCCCTTGGATGGGAAAAGCGGGCGGCGACCGGCGCAAGTCATGCTCTTGGAGCCGAGCTCACGACAGGTCACGAAAACTGGTACCACTTCAAGGCACCGGAACTTTTGAAGCACAATCCCCTAGGGATGGTGCCGACCCTCGTTTCAGAGGCGACCTTTAAGGCGGATCCAAACCTTGGACCTATGAAACCGCCAGTGAGCGAGTCCCTCATCGCAATTGAATTTGTTGACGAGCTCGTCTCTGGTGGTGAACGACCTATTATGCCCACGTGTCCATATGAGCGTGCGCTTGCTCGAGTTGCCGCTGAAAACGTCAACAAAAAGATATGTTCAAAGTACTACCATGTCCTCGTACGTCAGGATCCTGCGGAGCAGCAAGAGGGTTTTCAGGCGCTTTGCAGAGGTCTCAATAGTTTTGGAGAAGATGTGGGCGACGGACCCTTCTGGGGTGGTCGCGACGCTCCTGGTCTTGTCGACTATGCGCTATTTCCTTGGGCGCATCGCTTGCCTGTGTTTGAGCACTACCGTGGGAAGGAGTTCGTCATCCCCAGAAATAGCGCAGGTCTGCGCAAATATCACGTCTGGCTAGCAAATATGCATGGGGACGAAAAGGTGAAAAGGACTTGCCCACCCTGGGACGAATATTTGGCGCACATAGGTCGCTACGCCGACGGGAGCGCGCGTAGCAAAGTTGCAAATGCCGTCAGAGACGGCCGCGATGCGCATGAATACGACCACGAGAAGGACGACACTTCGCGATGACTGATGTACTAAGGGAATTGATCGTATTATATCAGAACCATCAGACATCAGAAACATTCATGCTTTCAGGTGTGTACAAAGTGGCTGCTGATCGTTCATTATCGACTATGCGAAATAGCCATCTCGGGCTTCCAAAGCCTCGTCGACCGTCATATCTTCATTTTCCGATAGAAGAAACCACGTTTGTGGAAGTGCTCACCAGGACGCAGTGCATCGTTCAACTTGGGCTTTTTGTACTTCAAAAGTTTCCTAGAAGAGGAGCTGTCCTTCGACTTAACATTCGTGGTCGGCGAGTTCTGGGTGATTATGGCGGGGGGGGTCGCACATGAGAGCGGATTTCTTGCGCGCGAAAATCGACACGCGAGCCGTGGCTACCGGGTCGGATATGCGATTCTATCAAGGCGTTATACAAGTACCTTCTAAGGTACCTTCGAAGGTAGTATGATAGGAAACTCAAAATTTTGTGCCCGATCTAAGGACTTTTTAAACCATGAATAGACCGTGGGTAACGCTCGACGTCATGTGTGCGATGCATGCGCCGGTATCACCGCGCCATGACGTGGTGCCACATGCGAGGATGCTCTGGCCAATTTTCATGACCTGCGTCGCTTTGGACACGACGCGAGCCTTCGTTGTATCTTCCGAGTTCGAGGTTCGATCTCGTTTGTTAGAACACTAGTCTAGTCTACTTTCGAAAGAGATGTTTCTTTCGAGCAAAAATTAAAAAAAAAAAAAAAAAAAAAAAAAAAAAAAAAATCTCG
>MDSW01018997.1_pt1 | contig 18344 bp, 19 predicted proteins | sample 811171 | NCBI WGS metagenome assembly MDSW01 (sample SAMN05326641, study PRJNA326480) | marine metagenome | isolation source: seawater | place: Atlantic Ocean: North West | collected 2012 | reverse complement strand
TTTTGCAAGTTATAATGATGGTAATAAAGAAGCAGTTATGTCTTATTACAAATTTAAAGATGGAAAAATAGTTCACCAAGAAACAGGTGCTACGAAACTTCCGAAATAGATTTCAAATTTACTTTTTTAAAATTCTTTCGTCAGCTATTTTGCCCTTATTGATACCCTCTTTTATTGTGTATTCAAAAGTACCATTAGCGCCTTTATTTACAGCTTTGATTTTGTTCTTAAAAAGAGTTTTTTCTTTCTCTTTTTCAACTCTTTGTCTTGCAAAGCTCTCTAAATGTTTAGTATCTCTCATAGAATCATTATACCTTAAAAGACTCTCCACAACCACAACGTTCAGTCTCGTTTGGATTTTTAAAGACAAATTGTGAGGAAAACTTGTCTGTCTTATAGTCCATTTCGGTTCCTAGAAGATACATTACTGCGTTAGCATCAATGAAAACTTTAACTCCTTTATCTTCAATAACTTCTTCATTTTTCTTTGCTTCTTTCGCATATTCCATCATATAAGACATACCTGCGCATCCACCAGATTTAACGCCCACTCTAACTCCAATTGCTGTATTGTCAGCTTTCGACATTATCTCTTTAATTCTATTTGCAGCATTGTCACTTAATTTTATTACTTGTTCACTCATAAATTCAATTCCAGTTTTGCAGCTTCTGACATTTTTGATTTATCCCATGGTGGTTCCCAAACAAGATTTAATTTAACATCAGAAACGCCTTTGACTTTTAATATATACTCCTCAACTTGTTTTGGCAAACTTTCAGCTACTGGGCAATTTGGAGAAGTTAATGTCATATCGACTTTAACTATATTTTTTTCATCTATCTCAATTTTGTATATTAAACCAAGTTCATAAATATTCACAGGAATTTCAGGGTCATAGACCTTTTTAATTTCTTTAATTATTTTTTCTTTCAAATCACTCATTTTATTTTTCTGTATTAACTGTTTCTTTTTTTCCTTCAGCAGCGTTCAAAAATGTATGCCAAGCTAAAGTAGCACATTTGACCCTCATTGGGAAACGTTTCACACCAGACAGAGACATCATAGTCGTATTTTCATCATCACTGAGACTATTAATGCTCAATTTAGAACCTTCCTTTAACATATTTAAAAATTGTTCTAAAATTTTCTTCGCAACATTGAATTCTTTTCCTTTTATAATTTGTGTCATTATAGAAGCAGAAGCAATTGATATAGCACATCCTTCTCCTTCAAACGAAATATTTTCAACTTTTTTATCTTTATCGAGTTTTAAATAAATGTGTATTTTGTCGCCACAAAGGGGATTATGACCTTTGGCATTTTTATTAAAACCTATTAGTTTATTCTTATTTCTAGGATTCTTTCCATGATCTAAAATAATTTCTTGATATAATTCTTTAATATCCATTTAAGTATTAAAAACTTTATTACATTTTTTTATCGCTTCGCTTAACACATCTATATCTTCTTTTGAGTTATAAATACCAAACGAGGCTCTTGCTGATGCTGGTATGCCCATTTTTTCATGTAAAATCTGACAACAATGATGACCCGCTCTAATAGCAACTCCATCTTCATCTAGTATTGTAGCAATATCATGAGGGTGTATTCCCTTGATAGTAAAAGAAATAATTGAACCTCTATTTTTTGGATCACCAATAATTTTTACTGAATTATTTTTTTTTATTTTCTCTAAACCATATTCTAAAATTTCTTTTTCATGATTCATAATATTTTTTATACCTACATCTTTAATAAATCTTATTGACTCTGAAAAACCAACAACCTCTGCTGTCTGTAAAGTTCCGGCCTCATATTTTGTTGGACTTCCAGGGAATGTAATATTATCTTTTTTCACTTCTTCGATCATGCCGCCACCTCCTTGATATGGAGGCAAAACATCTAGCCATTTTTTTTTAGCATATAAAATACCAACACCAGTAGGCCCGTACATTTTATGACAAGAAATTGCATAAAAATCACAGCCAAGATCTTGCATATCAATTTTTAAATGCGGAGCTCCTTGACAACCATCAACAAGAACTGGAATTTTTTTTTCACTAGCTAAATCTACAATTTTTTTAACTGGCATAATTGCCCCTGTAACATTTGATAAATGTGTTATAGCAATCATTTTAGTTTTATTCGAAATTAACTGTTTAATTTTATCAATATCAACCTCACCTTTTTCATTACACTCAGCAAATTTTATTATTGCTCCTTTTCTCTGCCTAACAAAGTGCCAAGGTACATAATTTGCGTGATGTTCTAATTCTGTAATTAAAATTTCGTCGCCTTTATTAATAAATTTGTCACTGTACGTAGATGCAACTAAATTAATAGCTTCAGTAGCATTTTTAGTAAATATTATTTCCTCTCTAAACTTTGCGTTTATAAAATTTTGTATTAAATCCCTTGTTTCTTCAAATCTATTAGTTGCTGTTACTCCTAATGAGTGTACGCTTCTGCCAATATTTGAGAATTCTTTAGAGTAAAATTTAGAAATTCTATCAATTACACTTTGTGGTTTTTGGGATGAGTTTGCGTTATCAAGGTAAGTGAGGGGTTTACCGTTAATTTTATCTTTAAAAATTGGGAATTTAGATTTAATAACTTTAGTATCCATATATCTGAAATTCTAACTTACTTTCTACAAATTTTTTTATCGTTTCACTTTTAATATCATTTACAATTTCTTTTAAAAATCCATTTATTAATAATTGAGTTGCTTCTTTTTTAGTTAAACCTCTTGTCATTAAGTAATGAATTGAATTTTCATCCACATTTCCAGATGTGGATCCGTGTGAACATTTTACATCATCTGCGTAAATTTCTAGTTCAGGTTTAGAATCAAATTCTGAATTTTCACTTGTTAATAAAGCTTTACTCAATTGATATGCGTTAGTTTTTTGAGCTATATCTTTGACAAAAATTTTTCCCTGGTAAACCCCTTTCGCATTTGAATCTAAAACGCATTTTATTTTTTGAAAGCTTTTACAAAAAGGAACAAGGTGATTTACAAGTGTTTTGACTTCTTGATGATCATTTTCGTTTAAAAATAAAGCAGATTTTATATCACACTCTGAATTTTCACCCTCTAAATCAATTTTAATATCTTGTTTGTTAAACTTTAAGCCTGAGGAAAATATAAAATTTGAATATGAAGCCTTTGATTTGATCGATCCATTTAAAAATTTATGAAAATATCCATCACTTTTTGCTGCTTGAATACAAATATTTTTGAATTTTGCATTTTCATTTAGCACTACATTTTCGTAGGAATTATTAAAAAACTTATTTTTCGACCTATTTATAGTGTACTCTATAGTATGTAGTTCAGAATTTTCATTAAGAACAATTCTGTTTTTATTATTTAAAATCTTATCTGACAGTTCTTCACTAAATAAATTGTAAATAACTAGAACTTTTTTAAACTTATAATTTTTTTCGATTACTAAATTATAACCCTCATTTGATAGTGCATGATTTAAGCAGATAATTGGATTGTTACTTTTCTCTTTTAAAAAATTATCCTCTTTGTAATTAGTAATTTTAACCTTGTTTTTATCTTCGTATTTAAAATCACTTCTTATCAATCTGCCATTTATTAGAAGAATATAATTATGATCAAAATCTTTTAGCAACCTAAATTTATTCTCCTCTGGAGCAGCATCATTTATATGGATTTTTTTAAAGTTTTTTGTAAAAATTTCTCTTATATCTGAAAATTTCCAGTCCTCATCCTTCTTTGTTGGAAAACCTTTTTGATTAAAAAATTCCAAATTTTGAATTCTATAATTTTTATCATCTTGGTTTATAGAATGTATTTTATCTATTTCTTTAATATCAATCTTAAAATTTTCCACCATTTAGTTAATCTTTTTGTAACCTTTTTTTTCTAATTCTAGTGCTAGTTCGCTAGACCCTGATTTTACAATTTTACCAGAGGATAGAACATGTACAAAATCTGGTTTTATGTAATCAAGTAGTCTCTGGTAATGGGTAATGACCAAAAAAGATTTATCTTTACTTCGGGATGAATTTACCCCATCAGCAATAGTTTTTAAGGCATCAATATCTAAACCTGAGTCGGTTTCATCAAGAATTATTAAATATGGATCAAGAATTTTCATTTGTAAAATCTCATTTTTCTTCTTTTCTCCACCTGAAAAACCTACATTGAGTTGTCTTGAAAGGATTTTTTCATCTATTCCGAGCTCTTTTGCTTTTTCTTTTACTAGTTTTAAAAATTCTAAAGTATCAATCTCCTTCTTACCTCTTGCTTTTCTAATAGTATTTAAAGAAGTTTTTAAAAAATTGTTTGTATTCACACCTGGAATCTCAAGGGGATATTGAAATGCCAGAAAAATTCCTTTTTGTGCTCTTTCTTCTACTGGAATTTCTTTTAAATTTTCTCCTTTGTATTTTAAATCTCCGGTAATTTCATAACCAGTTTTTCCCGATAATATGTTTGCGAGAGTACTTTTTCCTGATCCATTTGGACCCATTATAGCGTGAACTTCCCCAGGATTAATTTTTAGATTTAGTCCTTTTAATATGTCTCTATTATTAATTGATGCTTTTAAATTTTTAATTACTAACATTTTTCAACTTACCTATCATGATTTCAATCATTTCATAAAAACCTGTCTTTCTAGACATGGTTAAAAGTTCGTCCATTTTAATTTTTTTAAAATCATCAACTTTAATTTTTTTAGCTTCTTTCGTCTCAAGTGAATTAAATATATCAATTAGTATGTAGGCATATCCTGCGGATACCATAGCTTTGCTCCAGGCTTTGAATCGTCCACCCTCATAATCAACGAATAAATCGAATTGACAACTTTTTACTTTGTTGTTTTCTATTCTTTTTTCTTTACTTAAAGGATCGTTGTTTAATTTTTCTCCAAGTGAAATAAGCCATCTATATACCTCTAAGCTTTCAACTGCTTTTAATGTATCAATATTATTTTTATACTCAGTCAATTTAGTCTCAATATTCATAATATTATTTATTTTTTAAAAAGAGTATTTGGGTTTTTCATAGTTTTTATTTCCATACAATTTCCATTTGGATCTTCTAAAAACATAGTTTCTTGTTCAATATCCTCGCCTTTAAATCTTATATATGGAGGATCAATGAATTTGATTTTTTTGTCTAGTAACCGCGTTTTCAAAGTTTTAAATGTTTCAGCGTCTAAGTGAACACCAAAATGAGGCACTGTCACATTTCCCATATCAACATTATGTCTTTCGCTAATGCTTTTTTTATTTGGATCAGTTGCATGTAAAGTTAATTCATTGCCCCAAAAATTTATATCGGCCCATGCATCTGGATATTTAAATTCAGCATTTCCTCTTTCACATCCTAAAACATCACAATAAAATTTGATTGCTTTATCCAAATCACCAGCGGGTATAGCTAAATGAAACCGTGTACCCATCAACCAACACTCCCTTCAAGACTAATTCCTACTAATTTTTGGGCTTCAACAGCAAATTCCATAGGCAATTGTTGTAATACTTCTTTACAAAAACCATTAACTATCAAACTTACTGCTTCCTCTTGATTTAGACCTCTTTGATTACAATAGTACAATTGGTCTTCATTTATTTTTGATGTTGTTGCTTCGTGTTCAACAGTTGATGATGAATTTTTATTTTTTATATACGGGACAGTGTGCGCACCACACTTGTTTCCCATCAATAAAGAATCACACTGAGTATAATTTCTAGAATTTAATGCTTTTTTTCCAATATCAACTAAACCTCTATAAGTATTATCTGCTTTTCCAGCTGATATGCCTTTTGATATAATTTTACTCTTGGTATTTTTTCCTAAGTGAATCATTTTTGTTCCTGTATCTGCTTTTTGATGATTGTTTGTAATTGCTATCGAATAAAATTCTCCTACAGAGTTATCGCCTTGCAGAATACAGCTTGGATATTTCCAGGTTATTGCAGATCCTGTTTCAACTTGTGTCCAAGAAATTTTTGAGTTTTTTCCTCTGCAGGCACCTCTTTTTGTTACAAAATTATAGATTCCTCCCTTTCCATCCTTGTCACCGGGATACCAATTTTGGACGGTAGAATATTTTATTTCAGCATCGTCTAATGCAATTAATTCAACATTTGCTGCATGCAATTGATTTTCATCACGCATTGGAGCTGTACAGCCTTCCAGATAACTTACATAACTACCCTTGTCGGCAATAATTAAAGTTCTTTCGAATTGTCCTGTTTCAGATGCGTTTATTCTAAAATAAGTCGAAAGTTCCATTGGGCATTTTACTCCTGGAGGAATATAAACAAATGATCCATCTGTAAAAACTGCTGAATTTAATGTTGCAAAATAATGGTCAGTTAGAGGAATAACTGAACCAATATATTTTTTTACTAAATCCGGGTGTTTTTGAATAGCTTCAGATATTGAACAAAAAATAATTCCTTTTTTTGTTAATTCTTCTTTATATGTTGTTGCAACAGAAACTGAGTCGAATACGGCGTCAACAGCGACACCACTTAATTTCTTTTGTTCTTGCAAAGGTATTCCTAGTTTTTTATATGTTTCAAGTAATTTTGGATCAACTTCATCTAAACTTTTGGGTTTTTTAGAAGCACTTTTGGGAGCTGAATAATAATAAAGATCCTGATAATCGATTTTTGGATATTTAGGCTTTTGCCAATTTGGCTCTTTTAATTTTTTAAGTCTATCGAATGCTTTTAATCTCCAGTCTAGCATCCATTTGGGTTCATTTTTCATTTTAGAAATAAATTTTATCGAACTCTCATTTAAACCTTTTGGAGAACGAATATTTTCTATATCAGTAGTAAAACCGTATTTATACTCTTTATTTGTATTGATATTTTGATTTTTCATTTATTTAATTCTTTGCCTTCTTTTTTAACTAGATCATTTAAGCTAACATTATCGAAAAATTTATTAATATGATTTTCGAGATCATCCCAAAGATCGTGAGTAATACATTTTACAGATTTACCATTACATCCTTTTTTTGACTCTCGTTTACAACTTAGAGTTTTTACTTTTTCATCAACAGCGTAAATTATATTTGAGACTGTTATTTCTTTTGGATTTTTTTCTAAAATATATCCACCCGAAGGTCCCCTGATACTTTTAACTAATTTTTCACTTTTAAGCTTAGCAAATAATTGTTCTAGGTAGGACAAAGAAATATTTTGCCTTAAAGAAATGTCGTTAAGACTGACTGGTTGTGTATTCTGGTTTGCTGCCAAGTCAGCCATAGCCATAACTGCATATCTTCCTTTGGTAGTTAATTTCATATTATCTATATATTATAGGCTTTATTTAGTTATTCCTACTAATTCAGTCAACTTTAATAATAAATAAATTTGACACAGTCAAAACGTGTTATAAAAATAACAATTTTTTTTGAAAATAATTATCATTATTACAATGAAACAAAAAAGTATCGAAGTTTTTATTCCAGGTCCATCAGGAAGGCTAGAGGGAAAATATTTTAAAAGTAAAAAACTTGGATCTCCTGTAGCGATAGTACTACACCCACATCCTCAATACGGTGGAACTATGAAAAACAGGATCGTACAAGAAACATTTAATATTTTTATAAACAATGGTTTTTCAGTTCTGTGCTTTAATTTTAGAGGAGTAGAAAAAAGTGAAGGAACATTTGATAATGGTCAAGGTGAACTTTCAGATGCAGCGGCTGCACTAGATTGGGTTGAGAGGGAGAATCAAGATTATAGTCAATGTTGGGTATCAGGATTTTCATTTGGCTCCTTGATATGCATGCAATTAATAATGAGAAGACCAGAGGTAACTAAATTTATCTGTATTTCACCTCAACCGAATGTATATGATTACACTTTTTTGGCTCCATGTCCAACATCAGGTCAAATCGTTTCTGGTGAGAGTGATGAATTAGTTCCAAGATCAAGTGTGGATGATTTGAATAATAGACTCAAAAATCAAAAAAATGTTAATGTTGAATTTTCTTTTATTAAAGGAGCAAATCATTTTTTTAAAAATAAAGAAGAAGAATTGAAAAAGTCTATCGATAAATATATTAAAGAAAAAACTGCTCTTATTTAACACGTGCTATAAGACCTCCAGAAATAGGTTGCGAACAACCGGTGGTTTCTGGAAAGCTAATAGGTAAATTTAAATAGCATCTGACCGCAAGGTAAGCAAAAGCCTGAGATTCAATAAAATCACCATTTATTTTAAAATTATCTATTAAGCTGATTTTTTTATTAATTTTTTTTTGTAAACTTTCGATCATAAATTTATTTTTTCTTCCTCCTCCACAAACTAGAATATTTTCATTTAAGTTTTTATTTGCGATTATTTCAGTTGTAAATTTTGTTAGTGTCGCTGCTCCATCTTCTAAAGATAATCCTCTCACAAAAGATAAATCAAAATCTTTTATATCGTATGATTTTTGTTTGCTTATATTGCTGTTAAAAAAGTTATCTAAAGATTGATTTAATATTATTTGATTAATTTTTCCAGACCTTGCTAATGATCCTTCATTATCATATCTGTTCTTTGAATTTTTCCTAATCCATTCATCTATAAGACAATTACCAGGGCCTATATCAAAACTTGATATTTTATTATCTTTGCTAATGCAGGTAATGTTAGCAATTCCTCCGATATTTAAAATTATAACAGGTAAACTAATTTTTTTTTTTTTAACAAGAATTTTGTGGAAGATTGGAGTAAGTGGAGCACCTTGTCCTCCATGTTTTATATCATTTTGTCTAAAAGAGTGAACTACGCTTTTATTTATTAATTGGGATAAAAGATTACCATTGCCTAGTTGTCTAGAAATTTTTTCTTCTGCATTATGTAAAATAGTTTGACCGTGAAATCCAACAAAATCGATTTTTTTATAATTTATTTTTCTAATAATCTCTGCATGAAATATTGTTATTTTCTTTTCGATCTGATCAATTTCATTTGATAAATTATTCAAATCATTTGAATTATTAATATTATCCTTCAATTCATGTATGCTTTTAAATAAATTATTTTCGTAGGGAAAATACTCGTCTAAAATCACCTTAAAACTACCGTCTCCATCAGTTTGTATAATCGATGCATCTATCCCATCACCTGATGTACCGCTCATTAAACCTAAAGATGTGTATTCTCTAGCCATATTTATATTTATTTATATAAATTTTTGTATAATAGTAGCTTTAGCACATAAAGATCCATGAAAAATAGCTTTTTATCTGAAATGATTTCTAGGGGTTATATGAGTCAATGTACTGACTCAAATAATCTGGATAAGATTACCAAAGAAATACCAATTAAGGCTTATATAGGTTTTGATAGTACAGCCTCAAGTTTACACGTGGGTAGTCTAATGCAAATAATGGTTTTAAGACTTTTACAAAGACATGGTCATCAACCAATAGTTTTATTAGGTGGCGGTACAACACTTATCGGTGACCCTTCCGGCAAGGATACAACTAGAAAAATTTTAAAACGCAAAGATATAAATAAAAATATTTTAAGTATAAAAAAATTATTTGAAAAACTTTTGCAAACTAAAAATAAAAAAACAAAACCTATTTTTGTTGATAATTATAGTTGGCTTGGGAAATTAAAATATATTGATTTTTTAAGAGATATTGGGAAGCATTTTACTATAAATAAAATGTTAACTTTTGATAGTGTCAAGATGAGGTTAGAAAGAGAGCAATCTCTTAGTTACATGGAATTCAACTATATGATTTTACAGGCATATGATTTTTATCAGCTATTTAAGGAACATAAATGTATTTTACAGATGGGTGGTTCTGATCAATGGGGAAATATAGTTAATGGGGTTGAGTTAATCAGAAGAACTTTACAAAAGGAAGCTTATGGTCTCACAACACCACTAATCACTTTATCATCGGGATCTAAAATGGGAAAAACCGAAAAAGGTGCAGTTTGGTTAGATAAAAAATTATATTCTCCTTATGATTATTGGCAATTTTGGAGAAATACTTCAGATGAAGATGTAAAAAGGTTTTTAAAATATTTTACTGAAATAGAAATAAATGAATTAACAGAAAGGATAGAATCTGAAACTGATATTAATAAATTAAAAATACTATTAGCGAATGAAGCTACCACTATTTTGCATGGTTCAAAAGCATCGAAAGAAAGTGCTGAAACTGCAAATGAAACTTTTGTTAAAGGTGGTTTAGGAAAAAATATTCCTGAAAAAAAAATGAAGAAAAGTATAATTTTGCAGGGTATAAATATAATTGAATTAATTTTTAAAAGTGGTTTAGCTCAGTCAAAAAGCGAGGTAAGAAGGATTTTGAAAAACAATGGGGTAAAAGTAAATGATAAGATTATTACAGATGAAAAAAAGATAATTAACAAAGAAGATATTTCTGAAAACCACATCATAAAATTATCTATAGGAAAAAAAAATCATCTCAAGGTAAAAATTATTTAGTTTTATTCTTTTTTGCTGCTTCAATTGCTCTAGTAATAAATCTAGGAGTTAAAGTTTTTACTGGATTTACTGTAGTTTTTAAATTATTTGGCATTCCTTTAATTTTAAAACTAATACCAAAAATACCTTCACCAACTTTTTTTCCTATCAAAATATCGCCGACCACTGGAATTTTTGAAATCAAACTGTTTAATGTTTTGGCAGGCACTAATGTTCCTCTTAAACTTACTAGACCACTTTTTTTTTCTACATATCCATCAATTAAAATAGAAATTGATGGCCCTATCATAAAAATTTCCTTAATATCCATCTTATTTGTATTACTTTCGTATTTAATAGATAAAGTGTCAAAACTTATTCCCTCACCCTTAAGTGAGTCAAAAAGACCTTTCAAATCAGCAAGTGATAATATTTTTGCTAAAGCAGGTGCATTGTTTAATTTAAAGTTATTAATTGTTAAAAGACTTGATGAAAATTCTTTGTTGTATTGAGAAATATAATTGAGATTTCCCCCATCTAAGCCTTTAAAAAAATTATATTCTGATAATAATGGTGAAGCAAAATCAGAATAAATCTCAAGTATTTTTCCACTACTATTTTTTTCTTTTTTCAAAGATATGTCTAAATGCTTATCCTTTGTAAAATCACTTTTAGCTGTAATTTTTTCAAATGATCCCTTTTGAATTTGACCGATAAGCCTAAAATTCGTAATCGGGAACTTTGCACCTTTTAGAATTTTGTCAAAATCTATTATTACATCTTTTGAAATTCTCTTAAAAAATTTATCTTTTTCACCTTCTTTGCTTAATTCTTTTACAAGAATTTTTGCATCAAATATTTTACCTTGAATATTTATATTTTTATCATTTTTGATTGTAAATTCATTGTTAGTATTATCATCCAATCTCGTTTTTATGTAAATTTCTTTAAAGTTAATTAAATTATAATTTCTGTCTAGGTGCAATATTTTAACTTTAAAAATATTATCATCATCTTTGATTGACAAAAACTCAAATTTAATTGACCTATTTTTTTCTATTGAGAACTTAGTTTCGAATTTAGCTACATTATTAGGAGAAAAAGAATAATTTATTATTGGGATGGCAGGTAAGATTGATGCTTGTCTTGTTTCGAAACTTAAATCAACATAATTTTTTTTGTCGTTTTGTTTAAGATTTAATTTGCCATTAAAGAAATTACTTTCAGTTTTATCTGGACTGATTAAATTAAAAAGAATATTTTTCATATTAAATGAATTTTTTTTATATAAAAAATCAGAAACAAGATTACGTATTTCGTATTCCTCTGATATTTTTATATCAGCCTCTTTAATATTCCCTTGTATAGTAAAATCTTGATTTAATTTGAAGTTTTCATCAAATACCAGATTCAAATCCTTGATTTGGAATTTTCCTTTTTTTATATTTTTTAAATTATCTTTGGCTACATTTAATTTTATGATTAAGGGCTTAACTTTATTAAAATCTATATATTTGGTTGATAATGTTACCTTTTTGACTACAATTTTTTTTTTTGTTAAAAATTCTAAGTCAATATCAGTCCTTAACGATTTTAAAGGTATATTAGTCTCATAATAATCTATACTTGAATTTAAAAATTTTACGTAAAGAACTAACTTTTTTATATCAAGTAAAACTGAAACTTTATCAAAATTTAAAGTTATGTCTTTATTGGATTTGCTAACCTCAGATTTAATAAGTTGATTAAAACGATTAGTTTCAAAACCAAAAAAACTTAAATAAATTAAAGCAATGGAAGATAGAAATAAAAAAAATAGTAATGTCGAAAAAAGTGTTTTTTTCATTATTTATTAGCTCTAAAGATTGAACCTTCAATAAATTTATCTAGGTTACCATTTAAAACGGCATCTGGATTTGTATCTTCTATATTATACCTTAGATCTTTAACAAGTCTGTATGGTTGTAAAATATAGGATCTTATTTGATGACCCCAGCCAATATCAGTTTTGGAGTTCATTTCATTTTTGTTTTTTTCTTCCCGTTTTTGAAGTTCATGCTCATATAGTCTGGCCTTTAACATTTTGAAGCAAGTTTCCTTATTTTTATGTTGTGATCTTTCATTTTGACATTGAACTACGATCTTGCTTGGTAGATGTGTTATTCTCACTGCACTGTCAGTTGTATTAACGTGCTGACCTCCGGCACCACTTGATCTATATGTGTCAATTCTAATATTTTTTTCATCGATAGTTATATCAATATTATCATCTACACATGGATAAACCCAAATACTAGCAAAACTTGTGTGGCGCCTAGCACCTGAGTCAAAAGGAGATATTCTAACAAGTCTATGTACTCCCGACTCCTTTTTCAATAATCCATAAAGGTTCTCACCAGAGATTTTTAATGTGGATGATTTAATACCAGCTTCTTCACCTTTGTGTTCACTGATCATTTCATATTTAAATTTTCTTTTATCAAACCATTTTAAATACATTCTTCTTAACATTTCGGCCCAGTCCTGGCTTTCGGTTCCTCCTGCGCCTGCATGAATTTCCATATAAATATCTAAACTATCATTCTCACCAGATAAAAAGCACTTAATTTCAAATTGTTTTATGTCTTTTAGATATTTGTGTATTTTTTTAAACAATCGTTTAAAGTTTCATCGTCTTTTTCCTCTATTGCTAGATTATATAAATCTTTAAGATTATTTAGGTCTTTGGCTGTTTGTTTATAAAAAAATATTATACTCTCTAAAAAGTTTTTTTCTTTGACAGCTTTTTTTGATTTATTTCCATCTTTCCAGAAATCCTTTTTTAATATTTCAGAGTCTAATTCTGATACTCTTTGTTCAATTTTATTTGAATCAAAGATACCCCCTGATGTTTTCAAGAGAGTTTTCGGATATTTTTATGTTTTTTTCAAAATCACTCATTAATAAAACTTTCTATATTTATTCAATTTATCATAACTTTTTCCAAAACCTAAATTTTTTAATTTTATTTCACTTAAGCTTTCTTCTTTAAAAGGTTCCGAGATCGTTTTTTTCTCAGAAAATTTACTTATTTTACCCGAATCATAATTTACAGGAAAAAAATAAACATTATCAGGAATTTTAAATGGTTTCATCTCCTCTTTATAAATTGCAGTTTCTATAAATCTTTTAAATATTGGTAGTGCTGCTTTTGCACCTGTCTCATATTTTCCAAGAGATTTTGGTTCATCAAAACCAACATATACTCCAATAACTAAATTTGAGGTAAAACCTATAAACCACGCATCGAAATTTTTATTTGTAGTACCAGTTTTTCCTGCTATCGGAACTTTTAATCCCCTCAGTTTTTTACCAGTGCCTCTTATTACAGCGCCCTCGAGCATTGATGTTATCTGATATGCGGTCTCTTCACTAATTATTTGATCATATTTATTTATAATTTTAGGTATGAATTTTGAGTCCTCAGTAACGATACTACACCCTTCGCAAATTCTGCTCTCTGAATTATAAATAGTTTTACCTCTCCTATCTTGAATTCTGTTTATTAATATTGGTTTTACTTTTTTACCTCCATTTGGAAAAGTACAGTAAGCACTTGTAAGTTTAAGTAATGTTGTTTCATTTGAACCTAAGGAAACTGATAATAATTCAGGAACATTATCGTAAATATCTAATTTTTTGGATATCTTTGATATTTCATCAAAACCTAAAGACTGTGCTATTCTAACTGTCATAAGATTTCTAGATTTTTCAATACCTTTTCTTAAAGTTGAAGGGCCATAAAATTTTTTTCCATAGTTTTCAGGCTTCCAATTTTTTAAACCAGTCCCTTGTTCACTTACAAAAGGAGCATCTAATATTAAAGAATTTGGCAAATATCCATTTTCCAAAGCTGATGCATAAACAATTGGTTTAAATGCTGATCCAGGTTGTCTTTTTGCTTGAGTGACTCTATTAAATTCACTTGACTCAAAACTGTAACCCCCAACTAATGCTTTTACTTTTCCCGTATAAGGATCCATTGCAACAATTCCTCCATTGACTAAAGGAAGTTGTTTTAAATTCCATTTTTTATTTTCCTTTTTTACAAAAACTAAATCGCCTTCTTTTATTAAAGTTTGGAAACTTTTTTTTCTTGTCCAATTAAGATTTTCAAAAACAATTTTTTTCTTTTCATTTGTTTTTATAATTTCTATTTCGGATTCGAAATTTTCTACTTTTATAACTTTGGCTATTTTCCAATTAAGAGTTTTGTCTAAGTTGATATTTCTAATCTTATTTTTCCAATTTTTATTTTCAAAAATATTGGTTATAGGGCCTCGCCAACCGTGTCTTCTATCGTATTGTTCAATTCCAAATCTTAAAGCGTTCAGCGCAGCAATTTGATATTCATTATTAAGTGGTGTGCTTATAGATAATCCTTGTGAATATAATTTTTCAAAACCATAATCAGTTTTAACGATTCTTCTAACTTCTTCTGTATATGACTGAGCCTCTTTAATTAAAAATATCTCTCTTTTTTTTAGAATTATCTCTTTATTTGAGAGTTTTTTAAATTCTTTATTTGATATATAGCCGTTCTGTTTAAGATTGTTTAAAACTAAATTTCTCCTTTTTTTAGCTAATTCAATTGATTTATAAGGATTATATTTACTTGGGGCTTTCGGTAAAGCAGCCAATAATGCTGCCTCATTATAATTAAGTTCTTTTACTGACTTATTAAAATATTCCAGGCTTGCAGATGCAACACCATAAGTTCCCTTGCCTAAATAAATTTCGTTTAAATAAAGTTCAAGAATCCTTTTTTTCGAATAAGCTTTTTCAATCCTAAATGCTAATATTGCCTCTTTGATTTTTCTTTTTAAAGATACTTCATTTGTTAATAAGAAATTTTTTGCAACTTGTTGTGTTATTGTTGATGCGCCCTCTAGCCTTTTGTTAGATAATATATTTCTTATATTTTTAATTAAAGCTCGTGTAACACCACGCGCATCTACTCCTGGATGCTCAAAAAAATTTTTGTCTTCAGCGGAAAGAAAGGAATTTATAACTTTTTCAGGTATAGAATCGTATGGAATAAACAATCTTTTTTCCAGAGCATACTCACCTATCAACTGTCCACTTTCGGAGTAAACTCTACTTAAAACCGATGGTTCATATTTTGCGAGTTTTTTATAATCTGGTAGATCGTGCGAAAAATACCAAAATGCTGAAAAAATTAAAAAAATGAAGGCTATGAATGCCGACATGAATATCTTAATTGCGTAATTAAAAGTTTTTCTCATTTTTTATATTTTCTTAAATAAATCCTTAATTTTGGCTATCTTAAGGCAATATCAATGTTCTAAAAACTGTTATTTTGGAAAAAAAAATGTATAATATTAGTATGAGTCAAAATTTAAAAAATATTTTATTAAAATCAACTTTTATGAACAGGTTTTATTTATCATGGAAAAAAATTTATATATCGATGCTTCGCATCCAGAAGAGACACGAATCGTACTTAGATCAGACACAAAAATTGAGGAATATGAGTCTGAAAATAAGAACAGCTTAAATCTCAAAAGTAATATCTATCTCGGTAAAGTTAGTAGGGTTGAGCCATCCTTGCAGGCAGCTTTTATAAATTTTGGTCGTGAGAGACATGGTTTTTTGGCATTTAACGATATTCAATCTGACTATTATCAAATACCCACTGAAGATAAAAAACATCTCAAACAAGCTGAAGAAAAAATTAGAGAAGATTTAAAAGAAGATACAGAAAATTCAGAAAATATAACAAATTCCGATTTAAAAGATAATTCAAATTCTGAAATTAATAAAATTGAAAATAATCATAAAACAGACGATGAAAATAATAAAGTTTCAAAAGAAACTCATTCTGAAAAAATTAGAGAAAAACTTAAAAATAGATACGGTGTTAGAAAATATAGAATTCAAGAAGTAATAAAACCAGGTCAAGTAATATTAGTTCAGGTAGCAAAAGAGGAAAGAGGACAAAAAGGTGCTGCTCTAACTACATTTATATCAATAGCTGGAAAGTATATAGTTTTAATGCCTAACACTGCAAAAGGTGGTGGGATTTCAAGAAAAATTTTTAATTATGAGGATAGAAATAAAGTACGAGAAATTTTAAAAAATATTGAAATTCCTAAAAACATGGGCCTGATTGTAAGAACAGCAGGTGCGAGAAAAACAAAAAATGAAATATCAAAAGATTTAGAAAATACAATTTCTGTTTGGGAAAACATAAAAATAAATGCAATCAACTCTACTGCCCCAATTCTTATTCATGAGGAAGGTGATATTATTAAAAGGGCATTACGAGATATCTACGACAATGATACAAAGTATGTTTATGTTGAAGGTAACGAAGGATACCAAAAAGCTAAATCATTTATGAAACAGTTTATGCCAAGAACTGCTAAATATGTTAAAAAATATAGGGGGAAGATACCTCTTTTTCATAGTGAAGATATAGAAAAAGACTTAAACCGAATATTCGAACCTGTAGTAAAATTAAAATCTGGAGGTTATTTAGTAATTAATCCAACAGAAGCTTTGGTTGCGATTGATATAAACTCTGGACAGTCTACAAAACAATTAAATATTGAAAAAACAGCTTTAAATACCAATCTTGAAGCTGCAGAGGAAATTGCTAGACAGATTAAAATAAGAGATCTCTCAGGTTTAATTGTAATAGATTTTATTGACATGATGAATTTTCATAATAAAAAAATTGTTGAGAGAAAAATTAGAGAAAAATTAAAGGTTGATAGAGCTAGAATTCAAGTTGGAAGAATAAGTAATTTTGGTCTTTTAGAGATGACAAGACAAAGGCTTAAAGAAAGCTCTATTAAATGGGAAACCAATCTATCACTTGAGTCTTTTGCACAAAAGATTATTAAAAAAATTGAAATGCACGCATTTACAAATAAAACGAAGATTATTCAAGCTTTTGTCCCAGATAAAGTTTCTTCATATTTAGAATTATATTTTAAAAAAGAAATATCTTTCTTCGAAAAAAAATATAAGTTTAAAATTAATATATCTCCAGATGAAAACTTAATAATTCCTGAATTTAAAATACATCTATTTAATAAAAATAAAAAACTTTTAAATAAAATAGAAAATTATAAAAATCTTAAACAAGAAAATAAACAATTTGAGGTTAAAAAGATTTCTTTAGAAAAGAAAAAGATTATTAAGAAAAATTTAAATTTTGAAAATAAAAAAAGTAGCAAAGATTATCCGGTTGTAAAAGATAAAATTCTTTGGACGAGAAGACCAAGTAAATCAAATTAATCCTTTTTTTGGACTGCTAGCTGATCCATATTTTTGTAAAGCTATTCTGCCAGCTAAATACGATTGTCTTCCGGCTAACACGGCATTTTTCATTGACTCAGCCATCAAAATAGGATTTTTAGCTTTTGCAATTGCAGTATTGATTAAGACACCATCGCATCCTAATTCCATAGCTATTGATGCGTCCGACGCAGTGCCAATACCTGCATCAACTATTACTGGAACCTTAGAATTATTTTTTATTATTGAAATATTTAATTTATTTCTTATGCCTCTTCCAGAACCAATAGGAGAAGCCAAAGGCATAATTGCTGAAGCCCCAACATCTTCTAATTTTTTTGCCATAATAGGATCGTCTGAACAATAAACCATAACTTCAAAACCTTCTTTTACAAGTACATCAGTGGATTTCACAGTTTCAATCATATCAGGATAAAGAGTTTTTTTATCTCCAAGAACTTCTAGCTTTACAAGCTTCCATCCGCCCATTTCTCTCGCTAATCTTAAAGTCCTTAGCGCATCATTAGATGTAAAGCATCCTGCGGTGTTAGGTAAATATATTATTTTTTTTGGATCCAAATAATCCATTAAAA
>MDSW01040342.1_pt1 | contig 18349 bp, 15 predicted proteins | sample 811171 | NCBI WGS metagenome assembly MDSW01 (sample SAMN05326641, study PRJNA326480) | marine metagenome | isolation source: seawater | place: Atlantic Ocean: North West | collected 2012 | reverse complement strand
TCGCATGTGTCTTCAGTACATGAACTTGAAGCGATCATTTCTCCGTTTTCTTCTGCAATCCATTGTTCGTGGATGGTGAACACTTTGCCATCAGAGGCCATTGGATTCCAATCTGAAAAACACGACTTTGGAGCGAGGTCTTCATTTGCAGCAGCAGAACCAATCACGGGCGTTAATGTGACTTCAAGGTCATCTTTGTTTTCCAAAACCACTGCCATATAGCAATCGTTTTCCTCAACATCAAAAGTTACCGAACCTTCACCTTCAATTTCAGCGATTGAAATCTCTCTTGGGTCAAAAATCGAATCAATAGTTTCAGTTTGAGAACCCAAGAGAATCGAGCCAAGAATGAGCAATAAAATGCCTAGTATGGCGAGTTTTAAAGCCCAAGGAGAGCGCTTCATTCCCTCGGACATGGTCTTCCCTCATTCATCATCCTCAATGAATCCTTGCGAGCCTCAAGCCAATCCTAATTCAGCCAATTTCTCGGGCAAGTAGGTTTCAGTAACGAAATCTAAACCGTATTTTGCCAAAGATTGCTGTTCTGCTTTCTTGCCAAGTTCCAACATCATATTGATTTGTTCTTGCCACCAACTGTCAGCAAACCGTGGGTCTGAAAGTTCGGCATTCAATGCTTCAATATCTTTCTTGGACAAGTCATCACTTGGTAAATCATAGGCGAGAATATCGTCAGCAGTAATGCCCAGATATGTGGCGGATGGGGTGGCAAGGTATTCCGAAATATGGGCGGTTTTAATTGCACCATAAGCAATTGAAGCAAAAATACGGAATGACCACGGGTCGCCGTCGAGGAACACAACAACAGGTAAATCCCATTCTTCACTCATCCGTTTCATAATACGTCGAGTAGAACGAGCAGGTTGTCCCTTGAGATGCAGGAGTCCACATCGATAATCTTCATCAAATCCATTTTCAATTAAACGGTCAAACATACCACCGGTCTCAATCGCCATGATGAAATCAATATCGTGTTCGAGCAATTCAATTTTTTCGAGTTCGACGTTATAGGGCACTCCATATCCGGAATCTCCAACATCATCCCGCGCATTGATTCGCATCCATTCACCGCGCCGATTACGTTCACGCAATGTTAAGTTACCAATCATCCGAGCGCCGTCTTCTTCTGGGCGTAATTTGAAATCTTCACGCAAACACTTTGTTACGATTTCTAAATCTTCAGCAAGATTGTTTGAATCGTTTTGACTTCCAAATTTACCCATCCCCCATGCTTCAGAAATATAGTACATTTCTCTTAACGTCGAAGATTTTCCAGCATCGAGCATTTCTTCAATGAATTCAACAACGTGTAACGCGCGAAGCAATTGCTTGGCGGAACCAAGACTTGTTGCATCTCGAACAGATTGCTTTTTTCCATATTTGTAAACGCCGAGTTTTTTGTCAAACCCAATGTTGTTTTTGGTTCGAACAGGTAGCGTCATCGTTGGTGGCTCACCCTTGACAATTCGGTCATACATTTCTGCAACAACTTCATGCATAGCTTCCTTTGTTTCTTCTGGTGTGCGCATTCGAGACATTAGACATCACCCCCAAACAAGGTTCTTTGTCCATCTGGAGGAGCAACTGCGGGCTCAACCTTTTCTGCAACAACTTCAGTTTTTTGTTCAGTAGGTTCGGTGATACCTGTGTCTTGTTCTGCTTCATCCTCGGGAGAAGCGATTCCGCTTTCTGTCAATAATTGCTCTTGACGGCGAATTTCTTCAAGGAATTTCTCATCCATTTTAGTAGCGCCAATGACATCTTGTGAACCTCGGAATAAGACCTCGGTTTCTGTCCAATCTCCTCGTTCCAATCCACTTAGACTAAAGGAAATAGTTTTCTTTTCACCCGGTTGTAATGACTCGAGTTTCCAAGCCCATACTCCAAGCGCCTCTTTTCGACCTCCAGTATCATTGTTCTCCATCACTGCTCCGGATTTTTCTGGCCATGTTGCGAGAAGTGTATAGGCACGGACCCGGCTGGTATAATTGAATAAAACGATTTCCACATCGATTTGCTTTGTCTCTTTATTCCATTCTGTTGTCGATTCAGAGATGACCGCAGACATGATTTTGGTGATTGAGCCTGAGAGTTCAGGGACAGGTCGTTCAAGAATTTGAGCAGATTTTTCTGCAATGGCCGGTAAAATATCGTTGATAAGTTCAAACTTTTCTTTGGTCTTAGCCATCTTTTTCTTCTTTTCCAGATGCTTTCTCAAGCCGCGCCCCATCTCAAGCATCGCTTTTCTTGCTTCTTCCATTACTTCGGCATTGTCGGCGAGAGCCTCCTTTGCTTCAGAAGTAAATTGAACGTTTGTACTCGCAAGATGGACCAAGATTGCTGCAGGCCCCTTAGGTACGCCTTTTCCACCAGCTTGTTCCAAACCATATTGCCGCCAATCAACACTTTCGATGGCTTTGGTGAGTAAACATCCGCCTTGTTGATACATCAGTGGTACGCGGTTGGCAAACCGCAAAATTTCAACTGGTTTATCGCCTGGCATTCCACCCCCAAAGATGAGGCCCACTTCCACTTGGAAAGGGTTTCCTTGGGTCACATTTGGTACACGTGTGAGAGTTGTGACAAATCGAGAGTCAATGGTTTTCGATAACCCTTTTTTAATCAACAGTTCTTCGATAGGTGACAAACAGTTTGTTGGTGGTTTGAGTAATTTTACCGGTGATGCGTTGAACAAACGTTCACCTTGGAATGCTTCGAGAAGTGCACGAATATCATCGCCCTTGACGCTTTTCATTTTCCGTGTACCTTCGATTTCAGCTGCTTGACACAATTCTTTGCGAGCACGATTGGTAACGCCGGAGAAATTATTGAGCAAGAAATGATTCAAATTCAAATCTTTTGATTCAGCAACCATACGTTGTAATTGGCCCAATTCAATTCCATGAGGGTGCGGTTTGATGCTTTCGACTTTTGTTGGTAATCGTTCAGTAACCCGAGTCCAGTGATGTTTTTCCCCTTCAGGGTCGATAAATATAATCTCAGCATGTGGGTTAACAATGCTGGTCATGCGAAGATATTGCCAAACGCTTTGTCGGCCTTTCTGATATTTGGCCTTCATCTGAGCGGTGACTTCTGTACCGTGTTCCTTCCCAGTTCCATCTTCATTATACCAAATTTCACGACCAGCATTGGATTTTGTTGCTTTGTTTTTCCGAGTATCCAATCCGATGTCGACAAAAGCCGCTGTCGGTTCTGTAGCAATTTTTGAACGAACATGGGTTGTCCTACCTGTTGTGAGTTGACAGTACATGACCACGCCAGTAATGCCGATACCCTGTTGCCCTCGTGATTGTCGAATGGCGTGGAAACGTGAACCAAAGAGCAGTTGTCCAAAGACCTTCTCAATACTCTTTTGTGGGATGCCTGGACCGTTATCTTCGACGACCAACTTGATGATATCTTTCTTGCTGTCGAGTTTTGTAATCTGAATCCGAATCGTTGGAAGAATACGGGCTTCTTCACAAGCATCTAATGCATTATCTACAGCTTCTTTTACAGCAGTTATGAGAGATCGAGCAAGAGAGTCAAAACCAAGAAAGTGCTTGTTTTTCTCAAAAAACTCCGATATTGCAACTTGTTTTTGATTTGATGCGAGTTTTTGTGCGATGCCAGCCATGGGTATTCCTCCATCAAAGGTCCTCCTTTGTCCGAATGACATCGGGCCTATGTGGTAAGCAACATTGCCGGTCGACGGTTCTTAATCTCTAAGACCGAACATCATCAACGACCTTCTTTTTAGAATGATTTGATTGAATCCAATTTAATTGAATAATGAATCATTCCATGAGGTGATGGTGCCCGTAAATGCAGAAGCAGCAACCGTCAATGGGCTTGCAAGATAGAGTTTACCTGGACCCGACCGACCTTGGAAATTCCGATTTATGGCTGAAACAGTAACTTGTTCAGGAGTTATTGAAACGCCAGGTCCTGCGCCAATACAAGCGCCACAACCAGGGTCGATGAGTTTGACGCCGACTCTTCCAAATAACTCGTGCCAGCCCTTTTTTACAGCCAAATCTTTGACGAGACCAGAGCCGTATTGGATGTAGAAATCAACACCTTCTTTGACGACTAAACCCGCATCTTCAGCGGCCTGACAGACTTGTGCATAATAGGCTACATCGTCGGCTTTTCCAGCAGTGCATGAACCACCATACGCAATATCGATAGAAACTTCTCCGATTTCAGAAATGTTGGCGCCATTTGTCGGGTCACTTGGGATTCCTTTGTCAGGGTCGCCTGGGTGAGCGACCATAGGTACAATTTGTGTCATGTCGATGATGTGTACTCCGCCATCATACTCCGCATCTTCATCGGCATGAACCGAGAGTTTTCTTTGTGTCTCTCTATCCAAATGAGGTTGAGATTGAAGCATCCATTCAAACAGAAGTTCATCGGCTTCACATATCCCAGTTCGACCCGAACATTCCGTAGCCATGTTGCATAAGGTCGCTCGCTCATCAACAGAGAGGCTAGCTAAACCTTCACCACCGAATTCCATGCTTCGATTCAATGTTAATTCTTCTCGTGCATGGTCGGCTAAGATGTAAAGGATGACATCTTTTGCAGTACAGCCTGGTGCGAGCGTACCCCTCAAGTCAAATCGAATTGATTCTGGAACTTTGACGAAAGTAAATCCTGCGCTTACTAAATTTGCGTATTCGGTTGCACCTACGCCCCATGTAAGGGCATTCGAAGCCCCACCCATGCAAGTATGTGAGTCAGTGGCTTGAATGAAGTCTCCAACTTCGATGAATTCTTCACGAGCGACTTGATGACAAATACCTGGCGAGACGCCATCTTTGGCAGAGTAGTCGCGAACTGAAGTATGCTTTTGAAATTCGACTTGTAAATCACGTAATGTTTGAACCTTATCCATGTATTGGACAAATTTCGGGTTGTGGTGAGCATACAATAAATGGTCTTCGAAAACAGCGAACTTACTTGGGTTTGGCAAGGAATAATCCTCGCCATATTCGTCTTGAAGAAATGTATGTACTTGGGCAGTTGTAAATTCATGAGAGTATCCACCTTGTACTTGGGCGATAACTGGGTCGCCAGGTTTTACACATTGTCCATCAACCTGTCCAACAAGATTCCGAGCAATAATTTTCTCAGCCATGGTCATTGGACGCGAAGGCGTATCGATTGGTGGAAGTACAATCTTTTTTGATTTGAGTGCTTTCGCAAATGCAAACAAACCCCCCTTTTCAAGAATGATTTGTGTGACTTTATCATATTGTGATGTAAATTCATCAAGAGCAATACTCTCGCCGTTTTGTAGCCGTTCAAGCATCGTATGGTCGCCCATAAGTTGGCCGAGATTGATGTTATTTTGTTGATGTATCGGAGCAAATGAAGCTGCGATGACAATATTGATTCCAGCCCACCGTTCACACTGAGGTGCAGTTTCTCTGGACGAACCGGTACCTTTTCGTTGCCCGGAAACAATCACTTCAAAGTTACCATTTTTCAACGCGTTTTCATTAAACACTCGAATTCCATTATGCATTAAACCCGCATAAGCATTCTTTGCAATCTCGACAGGGTCGTGATCAAAACAAACCCATGCAGGAGTCATAACATCGGTGTTGATGTCGTCAAGTAAATCATCAATAGACAAATCTTCCATTTTCAAATCAAGGCCATCATACAGTTGTTGTTTTATGAGGTCAAGATCTTTGGTAAGGAAAAGAACCCTTTTTTTAGGGTTGAGGGCGATTTTTGCCGGCGGCCATTCCCCTCTCATGTCTCCCCCTCCAATCCTTTCAAGCGCTCAGTGTTGATAACCGGTTCGGGAAAATCTCTTGGGAGAAAATCAATATTTTCACATAAATCAATCATTTCATAGGCCACAAGTTTAAGGCCGAAGGCAGTTAGGTTTATATAGGGTTGAATCTCGGATTATAATAAGGTTCCCTAAAGAGTTGAGCGATGATGCTCGGCAAGGGTCGAAAATGAGGAATACATATGGATGAACAACAAGTAGAAGATATCGTAAAATGCAGCGACTGTGGAAGTCGAAATTTAACTCGTGACGAAACCCGTGGCGAAGTCATCTGTGATGACTGCGGATTGGTGTTAGAAGACAACGTCATCGACCAAGGTGCTGAATGGCGTGTTTTCTCTCCAGAACAAGGCGACCAACGTGCTCGAACCGGTGCTCCAATGACCGTCATGCTCCACGATAAAGGTCTCTCTACAGATATCGATTGGCAGAATAAAGATTATTCTGGAAAAACAATTAACTCTCGTTATAGGTCACAATTCTATCGAATGCGTAAGTGGCAAAAGAGAAGCAGAGTTTCCAACGCTACAGAACGGAATTTAGCTATGGCTTTGGCTGAACTTGACCGTATGGCAAGTCGCCTAGAATTGCCTAAATCTGTTCGTGAAGCAGCAGCTGTCAATTATAAGAAAGCAGTCGATAAGCGATTGATTCGTGGTCGTTCGATCGAAGGTGTTGCAGCAGCATCCCTTTACGCTGCGTGCCGTCAATGTGGGGTTCCACGAACCCTCGATGAAATTGGACAAGCATCACGAACTGGCCGAAAAGAAATCGGCCGAACATATCGTTTTATGGTTCGTGAACTCAAAATGAAGATTATGCCAACAGGGCCAGAAGATTATATTTCTCGTTTCTGTTCAGGACTTGGATTGGATGCCGAAGTAGAAGCGAAAGCATACGAACTGATCAAAGCAGCCCAAGAAAAGGAATTGACCAGTGGTCGTGGACCAACTGGAATTGCAGCCTCTATCATTTACATCGCCTCAGTTTTGTGCGGTAAGCGCAGAACTCAACGTGAAGTTGCTGAAGTTGCTGGTGTCACTGAAGTTACAATTCGTAACCGATACAAGGAACTGATTCAAAATCTCAACATCGAACTTGATATTTGATGTAAGGCCTGTTGAAATCTGAGGCCTCATCATGGGTAAAGCGCGTACAAAATTATCCGACAGCGTCTTTGAGGCTGTTGCTACAGGATTGGTTGAAGCCTTGGAACGCGGCACGGTCGCATGGCCCTTACCGCAACCTCCAATCACCGATCCTGATTTCCCACCGATTCAGCCTCTTACACCAAACACAGTTATTGAACAAGGTCTTGGAATCTTGCAAATGGACCGAGCTATGTTTGAATCAAACCTCAATACAGTTGTCGATTTGATTGTACCTCACCGAATGAATCTAAGTGATGACCCTTTTGCAGTTCATCAGAAATGGCTCCATCGCCGCGTGGATAAAGTCGCTGAACGACTTCTCTTCACCATTGCTACCGATTGGTTGGCTCAAGCCTTTGACCAAACCGCACCAAACACAGACCGTTGGTGGCTTGCCATATCCTTGATTAACGGTTTAGCTACAAACCCTCACGGCCAACCAGTACACCAGGGCTACCATCTTGTCGAATCCATAGCCTTAGCAGAACGTCCGGGCACATGGCATACTCAACCCGATATTGGGCCACACCAATTGGAATGGAATCCTCATGCGGTAATTCCTCGCAATTCAGGAGTTGTAGCGCATGATGCAGGAGTCGAAGCAGCCCGATGGTTAATTGAAAAATTGGAAAACGGCCCCCTTGATCGCCGCCTTTTGGTGATGGAATGGACACGATTACTTCTCCAACGCCCGAACTTAGTCGAGCCTCTTGGCCTCGACACGGTTCTCCTACGTCGAGCCTCAGACCCTGAAGCAGAAGTTGCAGTTCGTGTGACGCTCTGTCTTGCAAAGGCGATTGAATTCAATCGCGACTCAGGTCTTGAATTAGCAAAACGTCTCCATCAGCGTGAAGAAATTCTTGTCAAACGAGGAATGGCGGATGTCCTCACGCGAATGTTCCGCCGTCTTGAGTGGGATGCAGTACCGTTTTTGGACGACATGCTTGCTGCTGAAGATGAAGGTGTTTTGGCTGCAGCAAGTTCGACAGTAGGAGACTTACGATTCCTTGATTCGGAATTATGGGCCGATACAATGGCCAAATTAGCGCATCACACCCTCCCCATTGTTCGCCGAAACCTCGTTCCCTTTTTACGCGATTATATTGAGCAATACCCGGAAGATGAACGCCGCCTTCTCCCCATACTTTGGCAAGATGGCGACGAAGTAGTCCGCACTCGAATGCGCGAATTGTTAATGCGAATGGAGGAAGTATCCCCAGATCATTTTGCTGCTCGCCTTCATGACTTCAAACAACAAGGTTGCTCTCTTGAACCGCTTTGGGATTCTCTTACACATCGCCGACCAGAACGAAGTCAACAATGGCAGTCTTGGTTTGCTGGAGAAGGGGAGCAGCCAACAATTCTAGAAAACCGCCCAGTGATTCAAAGCGATATGGACGATTCTGGAGAGTTACCATCTGTGAAAGAGGCGCAAGAACTCTTGGACCAAGAACTCGGTTTCATCGATGATTAACATCATTCTTCTTCGGTCAAAGGCACCAATGGGCCGATTGTAACGAGTCCAACATAGAGGGCATTCAATACAATCAAACATCCAATAAGCGTGAGAATCATTCCTGATGGCTCAGGCATCCATCCTGTAAGTTCAAACCAGGTTGTAACTTTGACAAACAGTAAACATCCGAGTCCAAACACCAATACATCTCTCCATGTTTCCTCAGGAGTGGTCCATAAATCGATTGTTGGTGCGAGTCCTTTGCGGTCAAATGCCCAACGAAACCAAGCCAAATAAAGACACAACAATCCAACCAGGCCAAGCATTCCTCTCGAGAAAGACCGAGAGTCCCAAGGCCCTTCTGGTGTAAAGTCAACAAAGGATTGACCAACCAAAAGAACGCCGAAAATGGCAAATCCCCGCCACTCTAGAGTTCTCCCCATAACTTGAGGCAGAAGGGCGACGCTTGAAAGCCTACGCCATCCAGCAGGTCTCATGGCGGCGGTTCAAGATGCCTTACTGGTTGCAGGGGGCCTCGGCACTCGAATGCTACCAACCAGCGCCTCGGTGCCGAAAGAAGCTCTGCCATTGGTCGATGTTCCTGCCCTTGTTCATTTGGCGCGCGAAGCAGTTGCTGCTGGAGCACAGCGCCTTCACATAATATCCTCTCCAAGAAAGGACATGAACGCCTTGCTGGGCGACCATGCCTGGCTTCAAGAAAAGCGACCGGATTTGGACCCTCAACTTCTTTCACCGTTTTCTGATGTTGAAGTTCATGTCCATATTCAACATGAACCTCTTGGTCTTGGCAACGCAATCGAATCTGCTTTGGACGATATTGAAGGGCCGTTTTTGGTATTACTCGGGGACAATATTTTGATTGACCAACACAGTTCACCCCAAGCATTCACTCCTTCAAATGCGAGTAAAAAATTAGTTGAAAATTTTGAAAAGAACGGTCTTCCATGCGTTGGTTTACTCGCAGTACAACCTGAAGAAGTATCCAATTATGGCGTTGTTCGTCAAGAGGGCGAAAAAATTCTTGAAATCTGTGAGAAGCCCACTCAAGAACAAGCCCCATCAAATCTTGTACTCTGTGGACGTTATTTGTTTACTTCTGATGCCAAAAACCTGTTGCGACATTACGATGTAGAAAAATATGGAGAACTTCAATCAATTGCTCTTCAACAGCATTGGATAAAAAACGACGGTCTTCTCGGTGTTGAACTTACAAATTTCCAATGGTATGATTCTGGTAAACCATTGCCGTGGCTTCAAGCACAGGTTGACCATGCATTGCGTCGCAAGGACCTCTCTGCTACCTTTAGGGCATGGCTCCAAGAACGTCTCGACCAAGACTAACGCTGACCTGGTTTCCAAAAGGAAAGAGGTATTGGAATCTCACCTTGGGCTTTTCGAAGAGCCAAATGGTCAGCACGTTCATTCCAACGATGCCCGCGATGAGCTTTGACATGTTCCCATGTAAGTGTTCTTAATTCTGAAACGGCATCCCATAGTGCCTGGACATGAGCGACCAATTCTCGATTTGCTTTGGCTTTCCAAGCACCGCATGCTAGATTTCCAGCATATTGCGAATCTGCTCGAATGACTGCAGAATCTCCTCCGCCTTCGACCAAAAGCCAACGGAGTGCAGCTGCAAAACCAGAGAGTTCGGCAGTATTATTGGAACCTACAGTCGCTCCAATAAAATCGTCATTTGCCTCATCAGTTACGACAATACCGGCAAATTCTTCGTGAAGTTCTCCACTCCCTCTTCCTAAACCGGTGTCTCCGGTAACCACTACTACCGACCATGCAGCAGGTGTATTTTCATCGACGTTCTGGTTTCCAAGACAAGAGCCATCCACGTAGAGACTCCATCTGTGGTCTGACACGCCGGTCACTCGCCAATCTCTGCTTTGTAACCTGCAGCATCCATCAATGAGGATAAAGATTCAGGGTTCTCCAAGACCATTCGAACAATCCAACCATCGCCATAAGGCGATGTATTCATGAGTTCAGGAGTATCTTCGAGTGCTTCGTTGACTGCGGTGATTTCACCTGCAAACGGGGCAAAAATTGGAGAGGCGGATTTTACAGATTCAACGATAGCAAACTCGTCCATATCACCAAGAACTTCGCCTTCACCAGGGAGTTCAATATACACAATATCGGTCAAAGCATGCTGTGCATGATCGGTGATTCCAATGATAACTTCATCACCATCTACGCGCAACCATTCGTGTTCTTTGGTATAGTACTGTCCTTCTGGAATTTCGCTCATCTTGTTCGTCTCCGATTTGTCGAAGCATCGGCATTTGATGAAGCCACCGCTTGAGAAGTTTCTTGTCCTGGGTACTTTTGTGTCGAAAGTAGACATCCGAATTCATACAGGCACTGAATAAAACGCTCTCTTCATCCTTGGACGCGTCGCGGTTCTTATTAGCAGAAGAAGTTCGCTTCGAAATGAAGTCAAGCGACTTCAAAGGGATGGGACCCTCATGAGTAGAGCATTTAGAGAAGGCGTTGCGAAAAATAAGAGAATACATGCACCGGTACGTCGAAGAAACTGGAGTCCAGTTCGCGACCTCCAGGGATTGAAATCCCGAACTCAGACAATTGGTTCAGAAATGGGCCCATCAGTTGAAATTCCTGCAATGGTTCGAATAGAAAACGAACACTGGATATTCGAACGAATAGAAGAGGGCGTATTGTACAATCTCACGCACAAGTTGACTCTTCACGATGCCGAAGGCGAGAAAGTCATTGGCGGAACAACCGATATGCGAACTGCAATCAAAGTTGCACAATGCATGGCGGAAAAAGAAAATCGAATCATCATGATTCAACCGATTTGAATCGCGGTTCAAAACAGGTTAAGAATCCACGAAACAACGCCTTGGTTGACGAGGTAGAAGAATGTTCCAAGACCAATACATGCTGCGTAGACTTGGAAAGGAGTAATCTTCCAAGCATCTTCTGATTCTTCATCAAAATATCGAATAAGACCTGCAGCCTGTTGAATACCGCTGCCATCGGATTTCTTCTTTGAAGCCATGTGGACCAATCTGTGCGAGTTGCCACCCCTTTATCAACGCGACGCGGCGATAAAAACTACTCTTCTTCATGATTTGAGGTCAAATCAACGAAAGAAATCTCTTCATCAATGGCCTCTTGGTCAAGAATTTGCCCCTGTGGATGCTCATACAAACCCTCCCCAGATTGCACTGTCCCCCCTTCAGGGTCTGCCTCAATGAAGTATGCTTCTGCTCGAGCGATAGCGCGCTCAAAACCCGGAGCATTCCCGTCAGCAAGCGCGCCTTTCGCAACCTCCAAATCGTAAAGGGCACTTTCAATATGTTTCTCCGCTTGTTCGACAGTCCAATGTGTTGAATCACTTGTAGTCTTGACGCGCTTTTGAACAAGCCTCCCCTGTTCTTCAACCATGAATATGTGCTCATCAAAAACAGAACGTGCTGTTTTCATTGCCGCTTTCCATGCCTGCTCATTCAATTTGAGAGAGAAATCGCCCTCCTGCTTTGAAAGGTATTTTGATGCCGAAGAGGAGTGAAAAAATTCCCATGGCCGATGCCCGAGTGAGGCTGAAAGGTCGAACAAGAGTCGCGCGTACAATTCTGGCGAACCATTGAGCTCTATTCGATTGAGATAGCCTGAATTAAATAAACCGAAACCCCAATAGGAATCTGAAGAAATGGTGAGGTTCAATCCGCCACTTTGAGTCATGAACGTCCATTTTTGTTCATTGAATTTTGGCGGTTCTGAGAAGTGTGGTGTTTCGGGGTGGTCCAAATAGGCCAACGCATTGGTCGCAACATCTCCCAGATACACAACTTTGCTTGGAAGGTGGAAGGATTTCGGCCTCAGGAAATGCGTATCGTTTTCAACCCGGTGATTGGCTTTTGCTTGTCCAACCTGCGCATAGACAACCAGCACACTCTCGCCACCGCCGTTGCCCATGTTACTCGGGGTGCTTCTAACCTCATCAATCCAACCCCTTCCGAAAACGAGTCGAGAGAAGAATTGATGTGATGCATCCGTATGGAGTGGTTGGTGGGCCTATGGCTTCAAAGGGTAATTCAAAAATCGACACGTTAACTGCACTTCCAGGAATTGGAGCTGCGACAGCAAAAAAACTAATCAGCGCTAAAATCGACACAGTGTCTAAAATAGCGTCTGCAGGTTCTAAAAAACTTCAAGATGCAGGCCTCAGTGCTGCAGTTGCAAAGAAAGTAGGCGCCGCTGCAAAGGTTGCTGACAAAGCCTCAAAGTCTGCTAAAAAGGCTGCGACCAAAGCCAAGACAGCAACCAAGTCCACTGCCAAGAAATCAACAGCAGCGGCCAAAAAGGCAGCATCCAAAACGGCCTCGGCTTCCAAAAAAGCGGCTTCCAAAGCCAAGACAGCAACCAAGTCCACTGCCAAGAAATCAACAGCAGCGGCCAAAAAGGCAGCATCCAAAACCAAATCGGTAGCAAAGAAAGTATCAGAGAAGGCTTCCAAAACAAAGAAAGCTGCAGTTTCTAAGGCCAAGCAAACCGTCAAATCATCGAAATCATCTGATGGACGAAAAGGTTCAACACTCCGTGTCCCACGCAGCGTCACCGATATGCCTTGGTTCAAGAAAAAGTGAAACGATTTCCCTCGTCCATGCGTTAGCATTGAATACCGTCTTGGCACACAACCTTTCATGCCCCGACGGAAATACGGCCGGTTGAGAAAAACCGTCGAAACCCCGTCAAAAGAAAATTGTTCACGATGCCGTTCTGGCAAATATTGCCCAATTATAGGCCACAGTGGGCAAGAGATTACTCCACATCGCGAATGGACCGGCCCTCCATCTGTCAAGAAGCGAAAACAAAAGCGCACCTAATCATTCAATACCGATTGAACTGGTTGACGGTGTCGTTTCAACGAGTTCATCATCTTGGATGGTATTTGCAGCAGCAGCCTCAATCGTTTCCCGAGTAGCCTGAGCACGATGATAGACTTCGCGTAACGTTTGATCTGAAATTTCAAGATAAACCCGAGTTGTGGCGATGCTGGAATGGCCAAGTAAACGTTGAATGGTAACCAAATCTGCACCGCGCTCTAACAAACCTGTGGCAAAGTTATGCCGCAAAACGTGCGGTGTCAATTTTCCTTTTGGAAGACCAGCCTCTTGAGCCAGTGAGTCCATCAATCGTTGAACACCACGAGGCTGAAGGCGCCGTCCTGCTGAATTCAAGAGGAACGCGAAATCATCATCTCGGATACGGGCTTCGCGAATTGGAATCCATGCATGAATTCGTTCAAGCGTTCTGCGAGTGAACAACACTAAACGGTCTTTATCGCCTTTTCCGCCATAGACTCGAGCAGAACCATCTTCGAGGTCGATGTCATTTCGGTCAAGGTTGCACACTTCGCTCACGCGCAAACCTGTGTCAAGCATCATTGTAACGACAATCGAAGCAACAGGATTTTCACTTTTTGCTGAGGCATCCAAAACCATGGTCATCTCTCTTCGGTTCAAAGTTCGTGGGAGGCGCTTGCCGGTCCTCGCCCGTACCAAATGGTCCGGCCAGCGATGACCAAGCCATTTGAGAAGATGCCGTGCAGCAGCAAGTCGAGCATTGTATGTGGTTGGACGTAAATCCGACAAGCCATGCGTCCACCGGTCGATTCGACCATTAAGCGGCTCCATCCGTTCAGCTAGTTCATAGACAGTCATTGTTTGATAATCCGTTTCACTCAACACATTTTCGCTCGGAAGGGTTGTTTCAATCAAAGCGCGCAATCCACTTGCATAGGATTTTTGCGTATTCAATGATTTATTTTCTGCTTTTAGAGTCTGCATATAGCAGTCGAGCCAAGGCAAATTTTGCATATGGCTAAGACGCGGTGGAAGTGTCACTGAGGCTTCATTCAACCGTAGTTGGCTCGGCCTCATAGCCTTGCGATTTCGCTCCTCTCCTCTCCGCGTATTCATTGGCGTTCACCGCCTCCCGCCTAGGGCGGGTGTGCATCCCGTGCTCCGTAGAGCAGAAGAGAAGAATACGGACTACCATATCAAACCACCGCGCGTTTCTCCGATTGAAGCCTCGAGAATTTGGCCACATGCTTGACGCCGAGTCATGCATTGGTTTCTTCTGATGCCGGAACATCAAAGGCTTTCTGTGGAACCTCAAGCATTGCTTGTCGCAGTGAAGTTCTCAGTTCCGTGAGTTCTCCATAACAGATCAATACATCCTCATACCGTAATTGCAGTTCATCACTTGGATTCCACAATAAACTGTTGTCTCGAGACAGTGCGAATACTGGAATATCGACGTTTGGTTTGAATAAACTAGCGAGAGGTTGACCGACTAACACGGGATGGTTTCGAATTTGTAGTGAAAGAACTCCAGCACCAGGAACTGTTCGAAGCAACTGGTCGAGGTCTATTTCTGCGAATGCAGTTTCACTTGTAACATAATCAATAATTTCCCCAGCAACGTTAACGCCGCTCGCTTTCTCAATCCCTTCAAGACCAGGGGATGAATTCACTTCAAGTACCAAAGGTCCATTTTTTGCTTCGAGTAAATCGACACCAGCAACATGTAGGCCAAGGACACGAGCAGCACGACAAGCGGCCTCCTCGTATTCTTTTGGCAAATCGACATTTTCAACTGTACCATTAAGATGATAATTGCTTCTAAATTCTCTTCCACGAGCTCGCCGACGCATGCTTGCAACGACACGGTCTCCAACCACCAAAGCCCGTATATCCTTTCCATGGGATTCAGCAATGTATTCTTGAACTAAGATTGAGCGGCCAGTGAGGAGTAATCCTTGAACAAGGTTGCGTGCTTCTCGAATGGTGTGGCGCAAAAATACGCCTTGCCCTTGTGTACCTTGGGTGACTTTGATGACAACGGGAAGACCTCCAACGAATTCAACTGCAGTCTCCACATCAATAATATCTCGAACATACGTTGTTCGAGGGACAGGAATTCTGTTTCGAGCAAGAATTTGAGATGCATGAAGTTTATCTCGACTTTTGAGAATCCCTGCCCCTGTATTCGCTGTCCAAATACCCAATTGTTCTAAATGTCGAAGTACAGCCACGCCGTGCTTGGTAATTGAATGCCCAATACGTGGGATAACAGCATCATAATTGAATGGTTCACCGTTGTGAAGAATGTCAATTCTTCCATCAGCGACAAATAAGGAGAACTTCATTGGGTCAGCCACATAGGGGTCAAGTCCACGCTTTTTGGCCTCCTCGACCAACCTTCTGGTGCTGTAGAGTCGCGGTCCTCTTGAAAGAATAGCAATACGAAGGTCTACGTCGTACGCAGCCCCTTCATCGCGATCCACACCAGACTCCTCCATGCTTGTCGTCAATCCGCCGCGCCTTTCAAGTGCTCGCTTGAAATCGGGGTAAACATGACCGAAGAGGGTGGAGTGGCGGCGAGTGAAGAAATTCCAGCCGATGAGGACCATGATGAAGTAGCTGAGATACTTACTTTAGAGCAACGCCAAGAAGAACTTAAGAAGTCGCGATGGAATGTGTTCTTATGGCTTGGTATAGCGGTTTTAATGTTCACCTTCGCCCTATTCCCAATGCCATTTAGTGCTGATTCAGAAGGGTTAACGAGTTCTGCACAGAAGGATATTGGTTTGGTATGGGGCCCGTCTTTACCCGGAGATGATTTGTTTGATGCTCCACTTCATCTGGATGTAACGGCAACCTCCCTTGCTGCAAACCCCGATATTCGTATCGATGCTTACCTCCTCAAAATCAATGATTGTCAACAAAACCTCGGGGATTATACTGAAGAAGCCGAACTTGGAACAAACCATGCGTATCAATACCAGTCCCTCGATAAACCGATTGAAGGAGAAGAATACACATTCAAATTTTCAGTCGACCCTGGACAATATTGCATGATTGTTCAATACTTTGACAATGCTACCAATGAGGTTGACCAAAGCCCAAACAATGTTTTGTCGGTCAAAGGTAAGGTTTGGCCAAATCAAGTGATAGGTGGAATATTTGGAATCATCTGCCTTTCGTTGTCTATTTTTGCTTTCATTGGTGCTCAAAAACATGGCGCCCATGTCAAACAAATTCTCGAGAATGGTGATGAATCTACTGAAGAAAAAGTTCTCGCATCTCTTACTGATGCACGTGTAGCAGCAGGTCCTACAGGTCCACCGAGTGCAGGTCCTACAGGTCCGCCAGCCGATGGCCCGACAGGTCCACCTCAACCTGCTGAACCTCCTGCTGCAGAAACCCCTGCTGTTGAAGCGGCGGTAGAAGCAGCACCTGAACCCGTTGAAACCGAGATACCTGCTCCATCTGTTGCGCCTCAAGAAGCAACTTTTGAACCTGCTGAAGGTGGTTATTTCTACAAAAAATTGCCAGACGGCAGTTATGAGCAGACGGTGTATGTGCAAAATTCAGATGGCACCTATGCGCCTTATGAAGCCTAATCGACCCCCATCACAGCACCGTAAATTCGGGTTTTCCGAGATACAATGAGGGTCATACTTGAAAGGGAAAGGCGACAGGCCATCATGAGGTTTGGTGATGTCGGGCGAACAAACATCTTCTTTGACAGTTGCCAAACTCAAAGCATTATGTATTCTCAATGACCTACCTACTTCAGGGAAAAAATCGAATTTGGTGGAACGCCTGCTTGAGGCCGGACTCTCAAATAAAGAAGTAGGTTTGCCATCGAAAGCAAAATCGCCTCCCCCTTCAAAACCAAAGAAAAAAACCATGGAACCAGAAATTGTTCTTTCGATGGAAGACGAAGATACAATCACGCCTTCAGAACCTGAAGAAAGCGATGAGGATGAAGAGGAAATCGAAGACGAAGTTATTCTCGATGCTGAAATTCTTGATGAACAACCTCCTAAAGTTGTCAAGAAAGTAAAGCCAAAGGCGGTAAAACAAGTTCGTGAAGGCCCAGCGACATTACTGGATATTCTTCGAAAGCCACAGGTTGCTGCAGTTCTACTTGCTCTGGTCATCGTTGGCGCAGGTGGATATTATTATCTTGATAATCAACTTGATTCCTTTACCGCAGAACCACTTCGTTATGGGGACAGTATGCAGTACCAGATAACAGGTGATGAAAACGGTTTGGCAACATTCCTTGCTACGGAGGGATTTGTCGAACTGGTTATGGACCAACTTGAAACCGAGGACGATATTTGTAAAATCTCCATTGATTTCGGCGGCATAGGGAGTCTTTCCATCACCAATGGGGGCACAGGTGAATTGGTCAATGAAGGTGGCTCCACCGACCGGTTGGGGGCAGTACGAATTGTCGGAGGCATGGGCGCAGAATGGCTTGCTGTTGAGTCAGTCAACACAAATTCACTGGACCCTTTTCTAGTGAATCGCCACCTTTCTCTCGGCACAATGTGTGAATTTGGAGCGATTACCGGTTCAGGAACAGCAGATTTGACTTCGACCACATATACCGAATTACGCAACCAAGATACCAAAGCTACGCAGTTGGAATGGGGTATTGACCTGCCTTCACCAATTGGGAAATATCAAGGCACAACGATGAGTTACGGCGTTGGAGGTTTACTCGGTGGATTGGAGACTCTTGCACCGGGTCTTGCACTCATGATGCAACCGGTTGAGATTCAGGAACTTTTTGCCAACGATATCATCGATAAAGGAGCAACGGGCAGCAATCTTGGGTGGGATTGGCGGGTACTTGACGAAGTTGAATTTGGTGGTGAGCCTGTATGGAAAATTATTGCTACACACCACGATATCGATGCTTATTGTTTGGGTTCAGCAACCATGAATTTGTGGGTTGAAGAGGGAAATCCTTGGGCGGCTAAACAAACGGTTGACGTTTTAATTTCGGAAGATCAAGCAAGCCAATCCGGTTGCTCTCCGACCTCACAAT
>MDSW01010690.1_pt1 | contig 18350 bp, 25 predicted proteins | sample 811171 | NCBI WGS metagenome assembly MDSW01 (sample SAMN05326641, study PRJNA326480) | marine metagenome | isolation source: seawater | place: Atlantic Ocean: North West | collected 2012 | reverse complement strand
TGGGGGCAGGGGGACTTGAACCCCCACAGGCCTTACGGCCCAAACGATTTTAAGTCGCGTGCGTCTACCAATTCCGCCATGCCCCCTCGCAAGCCATCTTAGATTTCAGCCAACCGATTGAAGATCGTGTTCCTCCAGCCACTGCTCAGCATGCTGTCGACATCAACGCTGCTTGTCCTCGCGACCTATGCCGCTTTGGCAGGTCTTTATCTGCTGGTTGTTCCTCTTGGTCTGTATTGGTGGATGAATCAGCGCTGGCATCGGATGGGCAAGCTTGAACGTCTCGCCATCTACGGCTTAGTTTTCCTGTTTTTTCCGGGAATGATCGTGTTCGCACCATTTTTGAATTTGCGTCTTAGTGGTCAGGGAGACGTCTGACTTGACACGAACAAAGGTGCTGCTGATTGGTCTAGCCATCCTCCTGCTTGGAGGATTGGGCTACAAAGCGTTTGATGCCGCTGGCTTTCACGGATTTTCAGCTGGTATTGCGGCCCAATCACTGCTTGTGCTGATTGTGGTGGTTTGGACCGGTTCCTATCTTTTCCGCGTCGTGACGGGTCGTATGACCTTTATGGAGCAACGCCGTCGCTATCGAGCTGGATATGACGAAAAAGCGGCGGCGGATCTTGAAGCTCGTTTTGATTCCCTTTCGGAAGAAGAGCAGCAGTCACTGTTACGTCGGATTGGTCTTGACGAAGACGTAAAGTCTGCTGACACATAGGTTCAATTACTTCCTTCTCCCTTCCTGAGACTTGAAGGCCATGGTTGATGAGATGATTAGCCCCACCCAGCCTATTTCGACAATTGCGCAGCGTTTTAAACAGCTGAACAAGGATGGCAGGCTCGCTTTGATGCCTTTTCTGATGGCCGGCGATCCGGATCTAAAAACCACTGGGGATGTGCTTTTAAGCCTTCAATCGGCTGGAGCCGACATGGTGGAACTTGGTATCCCTTACAGCAACCCGCTTGCAGATGGTCCTGTGATTCAGGCTGCTGCTGCGAGGGCATTGGCTGCCGGAACAACTCCCAAACGTGTTCTGGAGATGTTGTCGAGCCTCCGAAATCAACTGACGCTGCCAGTGATCTTGTTCACATACAGCAATCCATTACTGAATGTTGGGATGGAGTGTTTTTGTGAGCAAGCGGCAGCCGCCGGAGCAGCTGGACTCGTGGTGCCAGACCTTCCGCTGGAAGAAGCGGAGCGATTATCTCCAGTTGCTTCACGTTTTGGTTTGGATTTGGTCCTTCTTGTTGCACCAACAACGCCATGTGAGCGCATGTCTCGGATTGCTGAACGCAGTCGTGGATTCACTTATTTGGTCAGTGTTACAGGTGTCACTGGTGAGAGAGCCAAGATGGAAACAAGAGTTGAAGGGCTTGTCCATCAGCTCAAGCAAAGCTCAACGATCCCTGTTGCAGTTGGATTTGGCATCTCTGGTGTGGATCAGGTGCGCCAGGTGCGGGGTTGGGGCGCTGATGGTGCGATCATCGGCAGTGCACTAGTGAAACGCATGGCATCAGCTGCCTCTGGCAGTGTTGCCTCTGAGGCTGAGAAGTTTTGCCGTGAATTGAGAGCTGCCGCTGATTGAATGCAGTCATGGCAGTTGCTGAATCGCTGTCCCGTCGTTCAGCCCGTAGATTTGGGGAACCAGTCTCTCTCTGTCTATCGACGCCAACATGCAGATTGACATTGTTCTTGCGTGACCAGGATGTTTCGCCGCCAGTACTGTTGATTTTTGCGGGTCCATTGTTGCAGGGGCCTTGAGCATCGATGGCAACTTCAATCAACAATCGCAACAAGCACTTGGCTGCATCAGCTTTTCGTTTCACAAGGAGCAATAGTTTGTTCACAAACTGATGGATTGTCCTCATGGCACGCTTTGTTCTTTGGGGTACGTACTGTGATGATGCGCTTGACAAGCGAGCGCCTTTTCGGGAGGAGCATCTTTCGCGACTTCAAGCTCTCAAGCAGAGCGGAATCTTAATTACGCTTGGTCCAACAGAAGGAAGCACGCATGTGTTCGGAATTTTTGAAGAGGAAGATATCAAGACTGTTCGTGAGCTCGTTGAGGCCGATGTGTATTGGAGGGAAGGGATCTGGACAGCAGTGGATGTTTATCCTTGGATCCAAGCATTTTGAGCTTGTTGCCAGATCCATTCTGCAACCAGTTCGTCTCCGTCTGTTCCAAGGCTTTCTGCGTAACCACTCATTTGACCAATTCCGTTGCGTGCGATTTCAGCGATCGCCGCTTGTGAATCAATCCCTCGTCGTTTCAGCGCTGCCAATTTGAGTGTCTTGTTTCGGCGAATGATGTTTCCGCCATTGAGGTGGCATCCAGCACAGTGTTGTTCAAACAGAACAGCTCCGTTTTGAGCCGTGATGTCTGCCACGGCGATGCCAGGACTCCTCGAAATGAAGTGGATTGCCAAAACAAGAGTGACAATAACCTTGCCCAGCCACCGCACAAGGTTATTGATTTGATTGGTTTTCAACACTGAAGTGAATGGTCCATGATTTTATTTTGCATCAGCCGTGAGATGCGAACGTTGATATCTCTGGACCAGCTCTTCGGGAGACCGGTAGCTTTGAGGAAGAGAGTTGTGGAGTCGTTGCAGGCAATCCCAACAGAGTGTGCGGCGAATCGTCTGGAGTTCACGCCCTTTGGCCACAAGGCAGCGAAGTGCTTGGCAATAGCTCGAAAATCCTGCTTCCAATTCTCCAATGGTGAGTACTTTTGAGGAGGTCGGCACGAGTGGACAAGTCAGGAAGCCCTAACTTTCTCTCTGAATCCTCTGATCCGTCTGTTGTCAAGATCACGACTTGAAGTGCAAATCCACCGTTGATGGCCGAACAGGACCTTTTGCGTTTTCTCGACAAGGTGTCTCAACTTCAAAATCTGGTCGAGTCCATTGATCGGGACAATGACCGGCGTCAGCAATTGGCTCACTGCTCAGACCACAACCAGGTCGTTGCTTTGGCCAGATCGTGGGGGTTTGAAATCGGTCGTCGTTGGGGTGAGCCAACGCCTCCAACGATTTGCTCTGACAACCTTTTTGGCAGTCCTCTGCCGGCTCTTGGGGAGGAGTCAGAACGCGTGCTCCAATCCGGTGAGAGCTGGTGCCTGAAATTAATTGTTTCCAATCAGTTCACCAGTCCAGATGGTTTTTGGTACGACCAGGATCAAGATGAGTGGTTACTGCTGCTGAAAGGAAGTGCACGTTTGCGTTTAGAAAACCCCGAGCAGATCATCGATCTCAGTGCTGGGGATCATCTCTTTCTCCCCTCTCGTCGTCGTCATCGGATTGAACGGACAGATCCGCAACCAGGGACTGTCTGGATTGCGTTGTACTGGAGTTCACCTTCCATGGAGTCGACCGCTTGATCAGCCAATAGGCGGCGGAGAGTGAGATGACGGCCGTTCCAAGACCAATCAGGAGCTGTGGTTTATTGACTGCTGCTGTGGGCAACACAATGACCTTCCTGGCTACTGCGGTCATCGCTGTGATCAAGACCAATTCAATCTGAACAACGTGGCGGCGTAGATAGCTGGTGATGTTCTGAAGCACCTCAAGTGCAATCAGTACAGTCAGCAGGTCGCCGAGCAGTTTGATCAGGTCATCACCAAGCCAGCTTGTTTCTGACCAATTGAATAATTTCAGCCCCAGAGAAATGATCAGTTGAACCAGAGCCGCCGCAATGATCACACCAGTGATCATGGTGAGAATCTTGGCAACTTCTCTCTCAGCTGAATCCACGCGGGACAGGAAACGATTCCCCTGTGTACGTTCGCGGGTCACTATGATTTCAGTCGTTGAAAGGGTTGTAGTAAGGACGCGCTTGTGTATCGCTGCCAGGGTTACGAACGACAGTGTCGCAAGTGATTGATCCGTCAGCAGCGATCACGCAGTTTGTCGGCACGATTTTGCTTTCTTTGCCAACACCGCTATTTGGGCCAAGCAACCAGCCCTCACTTTGCGCAAAAGCTTGTGCATTGAACAAGACGGGGAGGCTGAGGAGCATCCCACAAGCTGACAGCTGCGTGATCAAATTCATCGTGTCGTTGCAGGGAACACCACTTTGGCGTCGATATCGCTCAGGAGGGACAATCCTCCCTAATTTCCTGCAGAAGCATATCCAGCTGACTAAAGGGATCCACAGAGGTTTGGGCATTGGTGTTGCCTGGTGCGCGATCTTCTCCTTGCCATTCGGCTTCAACAAGACACAGGCGGGTTGCCAGGCCAGGTAAACCATTGCGTCGATGCTCTTGTTCGAGGACTTCAAGCAGAGCTGGCATCCGCGTGGAGACCGCCCGAAGGTTTCGACGTAGATCAGCTTGAGTTCTGCCCTGGTGTTTGAGCCAGTCCTTCAAGACATGGGTGAGGTCCTGTTCGAATTCATCACTCCAGGTAGACATCGGCTCATCCATTAACGACCTAGAGGAAACCACTGATCTAGTTTGCGCCGAGCTCTCGACCGAATCTCAGGGGTGATGTGATTGTTCCAGATCCCCACCATCGCTGTTAGGGCGACAAGATCATCACTAAATCCTGCTACCGGAAGGAAATCCGGGATGAGGTCAACGGGCATGAGCAGGTAGCTCAATGCTGCCAGCATCGTCAGTCGTGCTGGGGCTGGTGTCGAAGCATCAAGAAGCAGCTCTAACGCCTCGAGAGCTGGTGTTGCAAGGGTTCGACCTGCTCGACGTAACAACCGCTTCAAGTTGTTTTCGTCCACAACTTCGCTGTCGAGAAGAGTGGCATCCACAGTGGCTTCAGCCGCGGGTGAATCAGGAGGTACCGAAGTGGACTTCATTGATGTTGTTCGACCATATTTTCTTTATTTTTACCCGTCGCTCTCCAAATGGCTAGATGGACCTCACCCCATTCAGTGGGTGGTTTCCACCAGTCCACTTTGGATTCCTGTTTTGCGTAGTTTGCGAAGTGCTCGTTGAACGACCTGTCGGCAGTATTCCCTTGAGCAATTCATGTGGCGAGCAACTTCCGCCAAGGTCCTCCACTCGTGAGTTCCATCCAAGCCAAAACGCAATGTGACAACCGTTCGTTCTTTGGGGGTGAGATTGGCCTTGCTTAAGAGCGTCCACACCGAGGCTGTTCGCTCGGCGATTTCTGCCCGCTCCATAGGGGGTAATTCATCACTAGGCAACACGTCCACAAGCTCTGAAGGATCTGATTTGGACTTCACCACTCCTTGAAGGCTGACCGTGACACTCCGCAATTCGCAAGCCAATAAATCTTCAACTTCTGAGATTGGAATCTCCATAAATTCAGCGATTTGCTCCGTGGAGGGGCTTAGCCCGTAACGCTGCATTAATCGCGCCTTGGCTGCGCGGAGCTTGGTTAGTTTTTCATTGACATTGACTGGGATCCGAATGGTGCGGCTTTGGGTGGAGAGGGCACGGTTCAGTCCTTGCCTGATCCACCAGTAGGCATAAGTTGAGAAACGATGGCCACGGGTTGGGTCGTATTTCTCGACGGCTCTTGTCAGACCAAGAGTTCCCTCCTGAATGAGATCAAGCAGGTCTAGACCTTTCCCCTGGTAACGCTTGGCCAAATTCACAACCAATCGCAAATTAGAAGTAATCATTTGGTTTTTTGCTCGTTCGCCACGCCGAATCACAATTTTTTCATCATCGCTGTACTCACATTCGGGCCCACTCCCTCCAGCGAGGTGACAGCGCTCTGTAATTGCAACCATGGCTTGGACCTTTCTTCCCATCATCAGTTCCTGCTCAGGGGTCAGCAGCTGGTGGCGGCCGATTTCGCCAAGAAAAGCACTCAGAGAGCTCACCATCTGATTCCTTGCACTGAATTGAACCTAGAACCAAAGGGTTTTCATCCCGTGGGTGTAATAAAGAGTTCGGAATTCATTTTTAATGCATGATTAAACAGTTTCTTCTCCTAGATGAAGACAATCTTCAGGGTAATTGCTGAGAGCCACGCGTTTCTCAGCCGAACTGCTTGCCTCGGCAGCATGCATGCCTTGAATAGAGGAATAGAGATTGAAGCCGCCAGGGAGAGTCAACGCCTAACTAGTCAAATCAAAGTAGGTACATATACCCTGGAGGTTAAGAATATGTATAGAATTTGTTTTGAATACGCTGATTTTGATGGGGGTGGATTGTTTGTTGTTCGTTGGTGATCAGCAGGGCGTTGGTTGTTTTTTGAAAATCGGAGCTTAAACCTGTTTTCGATCAGCTTGGCAGCCCAACACCACGGGCCATTAGACTTGCCATGAATGGAAGACTCGCAAATGCAACAAGTTCAATGTTGATCACCCAGCCAATGCGATTCGCGACAACATCACTAACTTTGGGCAGTTCGTCTTTGCGTAATGGTATCGCCCAGCTAATATATGTGATAGTTGGATATAACGATAATGCTCCAGCTGTTAAGTAGAGGCCAACTTTCCACCAAAACAATGGGTTTTGGGTGTAAAAATCAGTTCCTTGCCCATAATGTAAAACACGAGCGATGCCGCTGAGTAACAGTAAGAGAGCAAATAGGCCGTAAATGATATCTGTGATGATGAGTTTGGTTGCAGTTTGTTTGTTGGGGTTGGCTTGAATCCAAATGCGTTCAGCTGTCAGAGCTGCAATGCAAACCATGAATGACAACTCATGTACATAGGCTGCCCCCGCTCTCGCCAGCACATCAGAAGCCATCATTAAGAACGTTAAAGAGTTACATCGTAACGTGTGAGCAGTCATGCATGCTGTTCTGCTCTTGCCAGGCGCCAAGCAAGAGCAGCTTCAATGACAGCGTGCTTGATCTAGGACTGTGATTACTTCGATGCAAAGGATTGGTTTGTCGTTGCTGGCGTGTATTGAAATTAAATTGTTCTGATCAAGAATTAATGACTGAAAGTCTTGACGCTTTTGTACATAATTTTCATGGAGTTAGATGCTGCTCGGGTGGCTGATTGCTTGGGAGGGTTGTCGTGGTTTCATTTTTGGTGAAAAATTTTTCGAATGGATGTTCATCTTTCATTGGCTTTCTTTTACGCTGGCCTTGGTTTCTCGGTTGGCGTCCGATCTTTGGTCGAGCTTGAGGATTTTGATTGGTCACTGCGATTTTTTCTAACTCCATTTTCGATTAAATTGCCTGCGAAGCTTTGTTGTCTGGGTGATTTCATCCTTGCATGTCATGAAGCTGTGCTTTGTGTTGCTGAAGCAGCTCTTTGATATGGAAAGGGAGGGTGTCATGTAAGAGGTGTCATGTAAGAGGTGTCATGTATCGTTGATTTGGATCATTAGTTTGCTTCGCAGGCCGGGTGTTATGACAACTGGGAGGAATTCCGATGTGAGTTGGCATGGTTGACGCGCCAATCCGAACCGTGCATAACAGTCATCCTCATGTTCAGTTGATGTTGATCTGATGCAAGCAGATCCATGTCCCCCTGCTGCTGAAGTCCGCGTGCTGGACCAAGTTTTGCAGCGTCAACAACCAGGATTAGAGATCAGAGGATATTCGCCTCGCTTGGCTACAACGATGTTTGGTCTGCCGAGTCTCAAGCATTGGTGCGTCTGGATTGATCCCAATCCCGAACCGGTTGATCGTTGGAGCCTGCGTTGGAGGCGCGGCGTTGATTCGGCACTGCGTCAGTGGAGTCAGCTTCTGCCAATCACGCTTGTAGAGAATCCTGATCGTGCTCAGATTCGTGTGCGGCGTCAGCGGCCTCGACGCCGGCGCACATCCACCGGTTGGCGTGCAAGCAATGGTCGCAGCATCTTGCAACTTGTAGAACTAACGCGCGATGGTCAGCGTTGGCGCGAACCACTCGTGGAGGTTCTTGTTTCACCTGAGCTCAGAGCGCAAGTCTTGGAGGCAACAGCTCTACACGAACTTGGTCATGCCTTTGGACTTTGGGGGCATAGTGATCAATCGTCTGATGCTTTAGCGGTTCATCAAGGGTCTAAACCTGTTCTCCAGCCCACGCTGCGTGACAAACAAACTTTGCAATGGGTGCGTCAACAAAGCAATCGCTTCGGATTGATCTCTGAGGATTGATCACTCGCGGCGTGGTGCTCCTCGACGTTCGGCGAGTTTTTCCTGGACCTGTCTCCAGTTCACGCCGTGGTGAGCGAGAGCAACTTGCAGATGGAAGATCAAATCAGCTGCTTCTCCAACAATTTCATCGCAGACATCGTCTTTGCAAGCCATCACGAATTCTGCACTCTCTTCGCCGATTTTTTTAAGAATGCGATTGTCTCCTCCTTCGAGGAGCTTATTCGTGTAACTACCAACCTCTGGCTTGCTTTGACGGTCGCGAATCACACGAAACAATTCGGTGCATGCATCTGCGGGAGGTTGTAAAGCATTTTTTCCACCCTCTGATCGTTCGTCACGATCTTCGTAGAAGCAGCTGCGGGCGCCGGTATGGCAGGCCACATCACCCTTTTGTTCAACGCTGATCAACAGCACATCCGCATCACAGTCGTAGCGGATCCCTCGTACGGTTTGTGTGTGACCGCTAGTAGCCCCCTTGTGCCAAAGCTCTGCACGGGATCGACTCCAGTAGTACACCTGGCCGCTGTTTAGGGTGTGTTCAATAGACTCTTTGTTCATCCAGGCCACCATCAGGACAGCGCCGTCGAGCCAGTCCTGTGCCACGGCAGGGATCAGTCCCGCATCGTTAAATCGGAGTTGACTGATCAATGAGGAACTCAGTTGGGTCATCAGCGGGCTTAACGGGTTTGGCTTGGAAAGGGCTTCAAACTCGACCTTTTAAGGTCTTGGCTTTCATTTGTGATCCTTCAGACAAGATCATACAAGTGAGAATGAGCTTAAATCGATAGAGTGATGACACATCTGAATTTCAAACTCTAATATCACGGTTGTAATTTGGTTGCTTGAGACTGTCCTTAAAGCTGTCTAGAAACTTTTTGTTTTGTTGTTTTTGTGTTTTTAAAAGCTCTAACTCATGCCTTGTTAGGTCATACTTGAAGTCTGTGCTTCCTGGTCGCTCGCTTGTTGTTGCTATTGTGTCGAATACCGTTGGTTACTCTAAAAGGATCGTCCACATTGTTTGCTCTAGATTGTGTTGTATTTCGGCGCAACAAGAAATAAACTTTGTACTTGATTGATCAGATTCAGGCGCTATTTGGCGGGATAATCAGGCAAATTGTGGTTTGATATAATTTGTTTTTGAAGGGAGAAATCAGTGTATTGATGTCCGCTTTTTTGGACGACCACTTTCCCAATTGATGCACGGTTCTGAGTTCGTTTCATCGAGTCGCGAACCGTTACCTTAGTGATTGTAGAGGCGCATGTGGTTCCTTGGCTCTTCGGACACTGTTGACGGTGAACGCCAACAGTGTCCGCGCTGCTGATGCCTGAATGTGTTTCTTCTGCTGCTCAAGGCATTTATCGCCTACAAGTTCGTCGTGCTACTACCTCCCAGTACCCACTCCTGCAGCAAGGTTTTCGAGGATTATCCCTGTTGTCATCGACAATGGAACCATGCGGGACATTGCAGATTTGTACACGGCTATAGCCGCAGCTTCACATTGTTTTTTGGGGCTCAATCCCTCGATTGTTGCGGCTTTGTGGTGGATTTCTCAAGCCTCCGCCCGTTTGAACAACGGTTGCGCGATCAATTTGATCACACGTTTCTTGTCAATGCCGATGATCCATTGCTGACCGAATGGCAGCGGCTGCACGAGCTTGGCGCTCTGGATCTGCGTGTGATGACGAATGTGGGTATGGAGTCGACAGCTGCGCTGGTTTGGGGCTGGGCGAATGATCTTTTGCATCAGAGGGACAAGGGCCGCACTTGTTGTTGGTCTGTGGAGGCCCGTGAAAATCACCGGAATGCCGCCACGTACAGCGCAGTGCCTGATTGGTTTGGTGTTGTCAACACTGAGCTATAAAGTCTCGGTTGCCATAGAGAACAACCATGGCAGAAAGCCGAAGATGTTTTTGTGAGAATTGGGCGTAGTTTGGCAGCTGTCCAGCGCATTCATTGAGTGATTCACCTGTCGTCAGTCAGATATGCCTTCAGGGATATTCATCGAGCGGATCAACGTTGTAATTGGCATCCATTTTTTCGATGTAAGGATGGCTTGTTGGTTCTTGAGGGAAAGCTGTTGTTCGGAGGACCAACAGCTTTTTTGGTTTAGGTCATGTGTTTGAGAGGGGACGGGGCGCTGTTAGAAGGATGTTGAATCTTGTATTCGTGTCCTCGTGAGAAAGGATTTCCACGTCTGGTGAATTTCATATGGTTGAATGTGGCTTGAAAGTTTGATTTTATGTGGATTATTTTGTTGTTTGTAACATGATCTTTGATGGTGCTCTTCCCTATGGGTAATGCCTGGTACGTTCTGTTTGTTGGTTTCAAGTCGAAAAATGACTTTCGCTTGAAGGAGGGGATTAATGGTTTGCATCATTATCCGCACTGAAATCAATAATGTTGATCCGTATTTTTGCTAGGGGTTAGCTTAATGCTAATCTTTCAGCTTCGACATCCACGTGAATTTGATGTCCTTCACTGAAAAGTCCGCTTAATATCGCTTTGGCAATGGGTGTTTCTAATTCACGCTGGATTGCTCTTTTAAGCGGACGTGCTCCATAAACAGGATCATAACCAACGTTTGCAAGCCAGCTAGAGGCATCGTCGCTGAGCTGTAAATCTAGTTTGCGTTCTTCCAAGCGACGGCGCAGACGCTCGACCTGTAAATTGACGATCTGTTGTAGCTCTTTCCTATCAAGGCTGCGGAAGATGATTTGATCATCAAGGCGGTTGAGGAACTCGGGTCGAAAATGGGCCTGTAGGGCATCGTTGACTCGACGTCCCATTTCCATATGGTTTGCAGGATCGCCTGCAAGTTCAAGTATTGAAGAACTACCCAAGTTACTGGTCAGGATCAAGACAGTATTTGTAAAATCCACTGTGCGTCCTTGGCCGTCTGTAACGCGACCGTCATCAAGAATCTGCAGCATCACATTGAACACGTCAGGGTGTGCTTTTTCGACTTCGTCGAACAAGATCACCGCATAAGGACGGCGTCGTACTGCTTCGGTAAGTTGACCACCTGCTTCGTACCCCACATATCCCGGAGGCGCGCCAATCAGTCTGCTGACCGTGTGCTTCTCCATGTACTCCGACATGTCGATGCGCACCATCGCATCGTCACTATCAAAAAGATGGTTGGCTAGGGCTTTACAGAGTTCTGTTTTTCCAACACCTGTTGGACCAAGAAAGAGAAAACTAGCGATTGGACGATTGGGATCACTGAGTCCAGCTCGTGAACGTTGGATGGCGTCAGCAACGGCAGTGACTGCTTGGTTTTGTCCGATCACACGTTGATGTAAGTCATCCTCGAGATGGAGGAGTTTATCCATTTCACTTTGCACCAACCTCGCCACAGGAATGCCTGTCCATTTCGCGATCACCTCTGCGATGTCGTCCTCACTCACCTCCTCTCTGAGCAAAGTTTTGTCACCAGCTTCGTCTTCCGAGAGTTGCTCTTCTTTCTGCTGCAATTGTTTCTGCAGCCCTGCCAGGGTTCCGTATTCAAGTTCGGCAGCTTTGTTGAGGTCGTAGTTGCGTTTGGCTTGCTCCACTTGCAGTTGAACTCTCTCGATTTCTTCTTTCAGAGACGAAAGGTCATCAATCGCGCCCTTTTCCTGCTGCCACTGCGCGTTCAGCGCACTTTGTTGCTCGCTTAGTTCAGCAAGTTCACGTTCTAGCCGTTGCAGGCGTTCCAAACTGGCGCTGTCTGATTCACGCCCAAGCGAGAGTTTCTCCATCTCCAATTGCAAGATCTTGCGATCGATTTCATCGATCTCCTCGGGTTTGGAGGTGATCTCCATTTTGAGTCGAGCTGCGGATTCATCGACCAGGTCGATCGCTTTATCGGGTAGGAAACGGTCAGCGATATAGCGGCTGCTCAGCACAGCGGCAGCGACGAGAGCACTGTCAGCAATTCGAACGCCATGATGCACTTCGTAGCGCTCTTTCAGACCACGCAAAATTGAAATGGTGTCTTCCACGGTGGGCTGATCGATCAGGACCTGTTGGAAACGGCGCTCGAGAGCAGGGTCTTTCTCGATGTGTTGTCGGTGCTCATCCAGAGTGGTCGCACCGATGCAGCGCAATTCGCCGCGAGCGAGCATCGGCTTCAGCAAGTTGCTGGCATCCATAGAGCCACCTGTGGCTCCAGCGCCTACAACCGTATGAATTTCATCGATGAAGAGAACGATTTGCCCTTCTGAGGCGGTGACCTCTTTGAGAACGGCTTTGAGCCGTTCCTCGAATTCACCGCGATATTTGGCACCGGCGATGAGTGCACCCATATCGAGCGCAATCAGTTGTCGGTTTTGCAAGGCCGAGGGCACGTCGCCATTCACGATGCGCTGGGCTAACCCTTCCACGATTGCTGTCTTGCCGACGCCAGGTTCACCGATTAAGACCGGATTGTTTTTGGTGCGGCGGCTGAGAATCTGGATGGTGCGACGAATCTCATCATCCCGTCCGATCACTGGATCGAGCTTGCCTTCGCGAGCGGCCTCGGTGAGGTCTCTGCCGTACTTCTCCAGAGACTCATAACTGCCTTCGGGGTTTTGATCTGTCACCGACTGATTGCCTCTCACCGCTTTGATCGCCTCCTTTAGTTTGTTGTGATCAACACCGGCCTGACTCAAGAGCTGTCGTCCGCACCGTTCATCTGCGGCAAGGGCGAGCAGTAGATGCTCAATAGAGATGTAACTATCGCCAAAGCTATTTCGTTGTTGCTCCGCACGGTCGAGCGTTGTGTTGAGTCCGCGTCCAAGGAAAACTGAATCTGGCGTTGAAGTCAGGCTGGCTTGCCGTTGAAGGTGCTGTTGAACTGAGGTTTCGAAACTATTGATGTCCACGCCGGCTTTGCTGAGGATGCGGCCGGCTAGTCCGTTTTGTTGCAAAAGAGTGAGGAGGAGATGTTCGGTCTCCAGCTGCTGATGACGTGAGGTTTGTGCCAGTTGCTGAGCGGCGACGATAGCGGCCCAAGCTTTTTCGGTGAACTGTTCCGCCGTAGGTTGCATGTAGGCTCTCGTTTCAGATCAATCAGATCAATTCAAGTTATTGGGATTTTTGAATGTGATGGGGCGGCAAACCGGATCCGTTTTTTACAGTTCACCGAATGCTTGTCATTTCAATGGTGAATCAGGACCTGAGGGACCGTTTGGTTGCCCGAGTATTGGAGCAGTCTGCCAAGGCAGGGGGGGAATTGGAACGCAGTTGCTGGATGGTCGTTCATGAACATCATCATGGTGTGATGCCCACTGAATACGATATTAGGGAAATTGATGAGGATTTATATTTAGCTGTTTTAGCTGCATCCCGTCAAACTCAGCAATAGCCCTAAAACGTTGGATTTTTCCTGGTTTGGTGCAAATAAAAGCTGCCCAATAGTCGTTAAATGGATTAATTGGCTTGGCTCAGAATAGATCTTTTCGTGAAAAATTCAAATCGACGTCAGTTGTTCAACTTTGTGAGCCATGCTGGGGCTGGCTCTTGGTAACGTAGTGATCATCGGGCCTTCCCCTATATGCCCTGACTTTTAGAGCATATCTGCTTTGAATGAATGATCTCAAATTTGACGCATTTTCCATTGTGGTTCTGGCGAGGACTGCATCAGGTTTTGTCGCGTGACATAGGTCTTGGTAGGACTGCGTAATAATGTTAAAAGTGTTGCCGATTGTGTAGAGTGGATTGATTGATCACAGGCTTTTAAATGTACGTCAGAAGGTTGGTTATGGTTGAGTTCTCCTTGCTTGGCTAAGTATGAGGGGAAAGCTAGAGATAAGTCTTTGCTCAGTGCGATGATTGAAATAATATGAGGCTTGGCCCGTGAAAATTTATGCCTTACGCTAGAGGATCATTGCATGCATTTTGCAGATTTTCTTTTTGAGGTGTTTGCAAAATTAACTCTCTTAGTTGATGCAGAAATGAATATCCATGATGTCGTTACTATGGCTCGGTCAGTTCCAGTTGGCGGGGAGGAGGGCCGTGATCTGACGTCTAACTGTGTTTGAGGACTTGTTAATCTATTGACTGTGTCTGCGATTCCGCTCCTTGTTTCTGTGATCCATATATGTAAACATCTTATTAGAATTCGATCAATGCATAAGAGTTGAATCCTGGAGATCGGGTCTGGTTATGACTTGCGGAATTAATCTCTTGTGCCTGCTGTGATGTATGTCGTGATATTAGATTTATAAACGAAAAGAATTGCTAATTTTATTTTGGTCAAACCATTGTGCAACTCGAGTTGAGGGTGAGTCTTCGTTGAGGTCATGACTGGTCACATCAAAGCCATATTTTTGAGCTATTTTTATCCACTCTTGAACGTTTAGGCAAGTTTTTAGTTCTCGGCGCAATGAGGGTGAGCGCTCTGATGCACGCACAAAACGATTGAGTGCATCACGCGTCATTCCTTCTCCATCCCAGTTCAGCCTGTTGTTCAACATATGTAGCCACTGCAATAATCTCATCCTCAGTTAATTCTCCAGAATAAGAAGGCATTGCATTCTTACCATCTTCAATTTGATGTTCAATGGCTTCGAGAGGATCTTGCTGATATTCCTCAAGATGTGCGTTCAAATCTCTGATTTTTAATGTTCGACTAGCTCGAATAACATTCCCTCCCCCCATGTGACACGCAGCACAATTTGTGGAGAAAATCTGTTCCCCTTGGTTGTTGAGCATCTCTGTGCTGGACGCCAGCACTGGATTGGCCGAAACGATCGGCAGAATCAGGCTCAGAAGTATCGAGAACAGACCGATGAGTCGTGCCATGCGATCTTTGTTGTTTTTACTACGTTATCCAGCTTGAGGTTCAAATGTAAGATCTGGGTGGACTTAAAGACACAAAAAATCAGAGATCACTGGCCAGAGGCGGCACAGGTGATCTCCGGAAGAAGAATGTAAAGAAATTAAGTTTATTCGACGATCACTTTGCCGACCATTCCCGCGCCACGATGCGGTTCGCAGTAAAAGTCGTAGCTTCCAGCGTCAGTGAATGTTTCTTCCCAGGATTCTCCAGGTGCAAATGCAAGATCTGAATGTGTGTACTCGTCATGCCCTTCGAATACGGCATTGTGAGGAGCCAGCTTGTTGTTAACAAATTTGACAGTATCGCCGGCCTTGATTGTCACTGAGCTCGGCTCAAATGCCAGCATTCCAGCGTCGGTCCCTAATTTGACTTCAACAGTCGCTGCATTGGCAGTACCAATGTTTAATCCTATTAAGATCAGTAAAGCGCAGCTAACAGCTGCGAGTGACCGGAAGAGGGTCTTCATGAGCAGAAATAATTTCGGATATTTTAACCGATCCTTGGTTTACCGCGCTGAGGGAGACCTGAATCTGCCAAAACCTCTTCTAGGCTTGCTGCATGACTGGTGCTGCCGAAACGTTCCGGTGGACTGGCGGGCTCATGAATGAAGTGGCGCTGTCGAATGCTGAACCGGTCCCACTCATTGATATCGATTGGGAGGATCCTGATCAGGAATTCGATTAACCAGGGCCATAGCGGAATTCCTGGGGTGCGTCGGACCCCACGCCAGCGACAAAGGGTTGCGACAGCATCATTGACGCTGATCGCAGGTTGTCCCATCACAATCCGTCGCAATGCCCCTTGGCCAGGTTCCCGATTGGGTTGATGAGATGTGGTGGTGAACTGCCCGCAAATGCGGGCGATATCTTCGGCGTGGATGAAATGAAAGCTTGCATCAGCTCGCAACCATCGCGCCAGCCAAAGCCATTGACTTGCTTCCGCTAGCCCTTGTGTGAGGTAACTCGTCGGGAAGGGACTGGTTCCATCCAATCGCCCACCGAAGACGAGGGTTGGAAACACGGCAATGATGCGGTCTGCCAAGGGATGGGTCTCAAGGTCTTGCAAGCAGCGGGCCTTGGTTTGGATGTATTCCGTGCCGTAGGCCAAGGCTTGTGGCAGGGGTTGAAGATTGCGGTCGAGGATGCTGGCCGTGGAGAAATAAATAATTTGTTCGATGACCGCTGGATTGAGCAGCTGCAACATTCGTTTCACCGCAACAACATTGACTTGTTCAGCACGTTCCGGATCTCCCCAGGCCGTGGCTGTGTGAATCAGACGAGTGACGGTTGTGAGCTCGGCGATGAAACGGTCTGTGTTGCGAAGGTCGCCTATCAGCAGTCTAATTCTGGGGTGATTAGGCGGAACTGCTGTTAATTTTTGGGGATCTCTCAGCCAAAGTAGTAACTCTGCTTCAGTGTGATCAAGCAGCCATCGTGAAATATATTGACCAACGCATCCACTGGCGCCGGTAACAAGAATTCGTGCTTGCTTTGAACTCAAGCGGCGGCACCCAGTCGATCCATCACGCTTTTTCCTGACTCGAAGAAAGAACGACCGTTTTCTTCAGGTGTTCCCGGCAAAATTCCATGGCCTAAATTGAGAATATGACGCCTGCCTCGGGCCTTGCGCACAGTGTCATCGATGCGTTCACGAATGGCCTCAGGAGTGCCGAATAACAAGCCAGGATCAACATTGCCTTGCACTCCGATGTGTTCAGGTAACCGAGCGCAAGCTTCTGCCATGTCGACAGTCCAGTCAAGAGAAATGATGTCAACCCCGGTGCGCGCCATGCGCTCAATGACTCCGGCGCTTCCAGAGATATAGAGAATAAACGGCGTATCAGGGTGGCTTTGTTTAACTAAATCGACAACCTTTTTCTGGTATGGCGCAGCAAATGTGTCGTAATCAGCTGGACTGAGTTGACCCGCCCAGGAATCAAACATTTGCACGACTTGAGCGCCAGAATCGATTTGATATCTCAAATAGGTGGCGATGGACTCAGCAAAATGGTTCAGAAGCCGGTGCAATAACTTTGGCTCTTGGAATGCCATCGCTTTGATCACCGCGTAATTCTTGCTGCTTTTTCCTTCAACAACATAAGCAGCAAGGGTCCAAGGTGCTCCCACGAAACCAAGCACTGCAGCCTTGTTGCCAACACTTTCACGTAATCGACCCAGCACTTCACCAACAAAAGGCATGGACTCCTCTGGCTGCAGTGGATTCAATTCTTCGACCTGATCCAGAGCGCGAATCGGATCGTTGATGAGAGGTCCTTTGCTTTCGACAATGTCAAAGTCAATCCCCATCCCGGGGAGCGGGGTGAGGATATCGGAGAACAGGATGACCCCATCGGGCTGGAACGCCTCGAAGGGTTGCATCGAGATCTTGTAGGACAAATCCGGGTTTTCGGAACGCTCGCGGAAGCTCGGGTGCTCATCGCGAAGGTCCCGATACACCTTCATGTATCTGCCAGCCTGACGCATCATCCAGACGGGCGGCCGCTCCACTGATTCACCGCGCGCGGCACGCAGCAGCAGGGGCAGGGAATCGCTCATCCGGAACAGGAGATCAAGCGGGCAACCTACCTGAGTGCATGCAAAGGCTCAGAGCTGATTCGAGATCGATGCACGGTTTCGTCACATTTTTCACCTGAAGTTTCAGCCTTGCAGGTGAATTCAATTCTCCTGTTCAGGAAGTGCGCTGCGTTTGGAGTCATGCTTGAACACCATGAGGCTGAGTGGTGGCAGGCAGAGCTCTAGGGAATTGTCATACCCATGAATGCTCCATTCTTCTGTTGCTTTGCCGCCCATGTTGCCAAGATTGCTACCGCCATAACGACCCGCGTCGGTATTGAAAATCTCCTCATAAAATCCGGCTAGTGGAACGCCTACTCGATAGTGGGCGTGGCTTTGTGGAGTGAAGTTTGCGACGACGACAAGCCAGGTGCCTCCGCTGCTCTCACGACGCATAAAGCTAATAACGGAGTGACGGTTGTCGTTGCAATCAATCCATTGGAATCCAAATTGGTCAAAGTCATCTCTCCATAGTGACGCTTCGTTTTTATAGAGAATGTTGAGATCATCTACGAGGCGTTGAATGCCTTTGTGGGGTTCGTAATTCAATAAATCCCATTGTAAATCTCCCCATACATTCCATTCTGCCCGCTGTCCAAACTCCATGCCCATGAAGATAGTTTTCTTGCCGGGGTGGGTCCACATGTAGGCCAACAATGCTCTTGTGTTGGCGTATTTTTGCCAGTCATCTCCTGGCATTTTGTGGAGAAGATGACTTTTGCCATGAACAACTTCATCGTGGCTGAGGGCTAACATGAAATTTTCTGTGTAGGTATACCAAATCGAAAAAGTAATATTGTTTTGGTGAAATTGTCGGAACCATGGATCAAGCTCGAAGTAATCGAGCATGTCATGCATCCAACCCATATTCCATTTTAAGTTGAATCCTAGTCCGCCAATATCGGTTGGCTGAGTCACCATTGGCCATGTGGTTGATTCCTCT
>MDSW01118457.1_pt1 | contig 18351 bp, 13 predicted proteins | sample 811171 | NCBI WGS metagenome assembly MDSW01 (sample SAMN05326641, study PRJNA326480) | marine metagenome | isolation source: seawater | place: Atlantic Ocean: North West | collected 2012 | reverse complement strand
TTAAAAGTAGAATTAAAATATTATTTAAAAATATTTCTTTATTATAAGTATTAATGGCAGAATCAAAGCTTCAGTTACCAGAAATAACCAGTATTTCCGAAAGTAATGGAATATTATCTTTCGACGCTAAATGTGATGTAAGTGTTATAAATGGATTACGTAGAACTTTAACAAATGATGTTACAACAGTGTGTCTAAAAACAGAACCTTTTAATGATAAGAATTCGGAATTAGAATCAACTATTATATATGAAAATACCACATCTTTTACAAATGAAATTTTGAAGCAACGATTGGGTTGTATTCCTGTTCATTTAAAAACTCCTGAAAATATTGAAAATTTAATAATCGAAGTGGATAAAGAGAATACTGGAAATTCTATTGAATTAATTACAACGGAAGATTTTATGATAAAGGATAAAAATACAAATCGTTATTTAACAAAAGACCAAGTTAAAAAGATTTTCCCTCCATCAAAAATGACAGGTGATTATATTATTTTTGCCAGAATAAAACCGGGTGTTTCTAAAACTGTTAAGGGTGAAAAATTGCGACTAGCTTGTCGTTTATTTGAATCCAGGGGGAAAGTAAGTGGTCAGTATAATGTATGTTCGACGGCTGCTTTCAATAATATGATTGATGAAGTTAAACAAACAGAAGCATGGTCTAAAATAGAAGATAATTTAAGCAAGCAGGGTATTTTAAAAACCACAATTAATGATAAAAAGAAAAACTGGTATTTACTTGAAGGAAAAAGATATTATTTTAAAAATAAATTCCAATTTAGACTAGAAACAATTGGCGTTTTTACAAATGAAGAATTAATAAAAAAAGCTTGTTTGGTTTTAAATGTAAAATTTCATCAATTATCTGAAAAAATAACAAATAATGAAATGGTTTATACCAAAGATTCCATTAACGTTAAAAATTCTTTTGATATTAAATTATTTGATATAGATTATTCTGTAGGAAAAAATATTGAATATATGTTACATGATAGATTCTTAAACAAAACAAAGATTCTTACATATGTCGGTTTTATTAAACGCCATCCCCATGATGACCACTCTATTATTAGGGTTGTTTTTAAGGACGATACAAAAGCAAATACGGATAATATTAGAAGTTTGTTACAGAGTTCTATAGATTATTGTATTCAAAATTATACGAATATATCCGAATCATTTGTATAAATATATTTTAATTATTCATCTTATTAATTTTTTTGAGGTTTATTTTTATAATTAATACTAAACATTAATTTTGGAATAGGAATTGTTTTAACATAATTCGTGAGGAATGTGAAAGTAACCTTTCTATTATTTGGTTTAAGGTCGTTTAAATATGTAGATTGTAGTTCATATAAAATGGGTTTAAATTCATATGGAGCGTCCTTAAGTCTTATTTTTTTTACAATAAAACAGTCAACATAATAACTAAATAGTTGTTCTGTCCACTCATATAGATTTTCTTGAAATTTGTTGAACAACTCAATGTGATGTGGGAAATAGTTAATATATTCATAAATTTTGTTGTTATTTCGTAATTTATAATAATTGTACTGAAGTTTCTGAGAATTACCATTTAATGATTTAGCGGAAAGAAATGATATATTTAGAATTTTGGTTCTTTGTTTATTTTTGTTTTTAATGACAAATCCAGCCTCATTCATATTGTAATCCTTATCGGCACACAATTCAACCAATCCCAACCAATCATTAACATCTGGATGTAGTTCTTTAATACTTCGCGGTTTGTTAACATTATCAATATTAATTTCATTTGTAATATCTTGAATATTGTTATTTAAGATTTTATATACATGGGTAAGTGTTATAGTTGCGTCGCTTACATTAGATAGATTTGTATTTTCTGGATGTTCCAATACGAATGAATAACAACAATCTTTATTAAGATTATCCCAAATAAAATCACTGTTAACAGCGGCTTCAAAAAACATATCTCTAAACGTTTTCTGAGTATCCAGATTATATCTACATCTGGCACCAATATTACTTCTAGTACATATCTGCCATTTAATTTCCTCATCTGATGTTTCATCGTAGAAAATATTTACCATGGTTCCGGGAATAAATTCAGTTATCTCACAATCATCAAAATTATTATCAACAATAAAATTATTAAAATTAATAGCTTTTTGTGGTGCGAAACAAACAAGATTGTCATCCTTTACGATAATGGAACGAAATAGTCCAAGTGTTTTTTCGTTATCAATTGTCAATGATTTTTTTTTGTATTTCATTAAAATATAATCATTAATTTCTTTAACAATAACATCACTTTGACACTCTGATTTTATTTCATTTAATGTTTTATAAAAAGATTTATCCATACTTTTTTCCAAACTGGTAATAGCTGCCATTTTAATAATAAAATAACAAATGTTTATATTATTTTAATTCAATTTATAAAATATTAAAACTTTATAAAAAATATATATAGAATATAAGTAATGTCTGAACTGGAAAAACAAGAGTTGGTATTAGAATTAGGTCAAGTTGTTAAATTTATTGCGCCATCTAATACAGAATTACATAATAAAAATTTATTTATAGAATATTTAGATGAAACAAAAATAAAATTATTAGACATTGAAAAAGATACCCCTATTATACTTGGTATAAATATGGGTGTATTAAATGATGAAAGTATTGAATCAATAGTAATTTTGTATACACCAGAAGAAAAAGGTTATGCGAGACAAAATAATTTAATTGTTGGTAGAGATATTTCTATTCATTTTGGTGGGGCTGTACCACTTATATTAAATGGTGAAATTACAAATATCGAAAACGACCAGATAGAAATAAAGGAATACTTAACTAACAAAAAATTATACATTGACTTTAAATACCAAGGTTTGCCGGAAAATCTTAATATTATTTCAATTGAAGATTTCGATAAACCGGGTAAAATAGATACATCTGTTACTGTAGAAAGTGAAAAGCGTGATAACCAGGATATAGCCAGTGACGGTGATTTAGAAATAGACGAAGATGAATTAGATGATTTAGAATTAAATTATGATGAAATGGAAAATATGGATAATTTTGAAGAACTTATTATATCTGCGGATGAACTCATTTTTGATAAAGATAAAGTAGAAAAAATCACGCAAATGGTCGAAGTAAAGGAAGAACATAGGCGATTTTCTATAGAACAACAAACAAATGATTTACTTGATGATCTTTTATCAGAATTGGTAACCACCGATAGAACACCGACTATATTAAATAATATCAATACCATAATTACTCGTTTTAAAGACCTCCGTTTAGAATACTCCAAATATAATGAAGATGGAACTGTAAGTAATATAAATAAAAAATATGATAACAAAGAACATAAGGCTATAATTTTAGATTTACTCGAATTTAAAAAAAATATACCTTGGTTGTTACCAATTGTTAAAAATAAAAAAAAATTGTACGACGTTGAAGTATTTGAAGACAGTTTAAATGAAGACGTTATTGTAGATGAAGTAGGTAAATTTATTACCGATTATAACAATATAATGATGATGTATAAAAATAATGACCTACCAAGTTCATCAGAAAAATATAAATTTATACAGCAACGAATAAACAATATTCAAAAAAGTTTTTTATTTCCTGAAGTGGAAACGGATGTTATTTCGAAAGTGAATATTTCAACGGATATCAATACTATTGTTGATAATCTAGGTGATTTATATTCAAGTGTTGCGAAAAATGAAAATACAACAAAAAAACAGTATTATAATCAAAAATTTGTTTCTGCTGAAAATATGTTGTATAAAAATGTTTTAGATAAAAGAGGCATTTTTAAAAAGCGTAAAATAATAGAAAATGAAGACATTTATTTAAAGGGATTTATAGTTCTTCCTATGTTGTATAAGTATCTATCAAAAATTAATTTACCGAAAACAAATATATATAAAAAAACAATACTACATGGTTTATTCGGGTTTCACGATATTTTAAATAATCTTGATATTGAAAAAAGTATAATAGATGAAAAATTTGAATTATTGGATTTAAACATTACAACAAAAAATCCATATGAAGTATCTTTTAAAGAAACTTTAAATTTATCAGATAGAGCTAACAATAATACTTATGAAAAATTTCTTAATGCTATGATTCCTTCAAATGAATATATTATTAGAAGAATGGCAAAATATAATAAAAAAACATCATATGTTGATTTTGTAGATGAACTTGAAACATTTTCTATCTATCCCGATGATATTCATTACAAACAATATTCGATTATAGTTAATTTGGTGGAAAATAATATTTTAAAAATGAAAAAGACACTTTCTATGCGCGAAAGTAAGTACGTAAACATACAAAATTATCCATTAAAAAAGATAGATTTCTTGGAAAATATTTTTGAAACAGATAGAATGGACGATGTACTTGCATATTTAAAACAAACCTATAAATTAGAAAATAAGATAGAAACAAGCTCTGGTTTACTTAATACCATTATCAAACGCGATGGTGGTTTCTTGATGAATATTTTAATGTCAATGGCACAAAACGAAAATTATCAAGAAATAAATTTCGAAAAAAAAATAACGGACGAATTATCAAAGCTAGAAGATAGATCTGAAAAAATAGATGATGATAGCCAATGTAAGCAATATGCTATTGTGAAAATGTATAACAACATGGAAAAGCTTAAGAGAGATAACGGTAATGAAGATGTATATTACGATAGAGAATATGACGATACCAGATATGATATTATGGAGGAATTTGAAGAAGATAAAGCTAATTTAAAACCGGAAGTATTATTGGAAAAAATTACAAATCATTTGGTAAAAAACGTGGGTGTTAAACCGGAGAACGCTAATAAAGATGCGTTAAGCATGATTACTGGTAAAAAAAGAATAAATAATAATTCAAATGAATTGGCTGTTTTAGATTTGGGTGATTATGAATACAGATATTATGAAAGAAAAAATAATAATTGGCGTTTAATAGAAGAATTTAATGATAAAATGCCAGACGATACAGCATTTTGCAACTTAAAAGACAAATGTTTAAGTATCAATAGTAAATGTGATAATCTTCCAAATATAGGAAATAATATACAGAAAAAACTTGTAGATGATATATTAAATAATTTTTCCGAGAAAATAAAAGATTCCCATAAATCCCAGAGGGAAAATTTGGTTAAACTTCAAAAGGTTGGAGAGAAATATTTGATTCAAAACTTCATGTCTTTAAAAAGAGAATTAACAAAAAAGGACAAATTTATGACCGAGATAGCAAGTGGAACTGAGATGCTGGAAATTGTAAAATCGCCTTACAGTGAAACATTGGATAATATTTTATCAGAAATAGATATTGTAAAAAAATATTCAAATATTATTTTATTTGTTGGTCAGTATTGTCGTGAGTATGACCCAACAGCATCGACGGAAAACATATACTGGTTTTATTGTATTGAAACAGGTGTTAAGTTGTTACCAACATTTTTATATCAATTGGCAGAATCATTTGAAAATGGGGATTTCCAACATACATTACAAAGAATAATTAAGGATAGAGGCGTATTAAGTGAAGATGGTGATAAAGTAGTTGATAAGTATAGTGGCTATTCCATTAAATTTATCCAATATAGTAATGATGAAGGATATGACGCAGATGGATATAAAATGAAGTCGAGAGATGTAATGGAAGAAGATATCGGTGAAACAATTATGAGTACTCTTTCTGTAAAAGAATCGTCTTCGAAAACGAAACTTGCGTTGGCGTTGGAAAAGATGTTAATTGGAATTGATAAAACAATTGGTATTGATTTAGTAGAGTCGAGAGAATTTATTGTCTCCAAAATTATACTGCTTTTAAATCAAACAATTCTCTCCAAAAAAGCATATGAAATGAAAATAGAAAGATTAAAACGAGTTAAAAAAGCGAAAGGGCTTAAATCTTATACAAAATATTATGACGAAAATTTAATATTATCTTTCATTTGTGTTTACATTGTAGCATTACAAACAGCTATACCTAGTATTCAAACATCAAAAACATTTCCAGGATGTATTAAAAGTTTTTCTGGTTACCCGTTAGAAGATGATGCGGGAAAGAAAAACTTGATGAATTATGTGGTTTGTATATTATTAAAAATTCGCGGAGATGGGAGACCATGGACGGGGTTGCCAAAAATACGCAAATTATCTACCACGAAAAATGTTGAAAAGCTAGATAATTATATCTTAAAAATAAAAAAATATATGGACCAAAATGTATTAACAAATAAAGAAATTAATAAAAAACTTGAAACCAAAAGAGATTGGATTAAACAGAATAGAGTGGAAAATTTAATATTGGACGAATTTAATATTCAGAGATGGTCTACATTTTTACCACCTTTATACAAATTTAAATTAGGGTCAATTAAAATGCTTGGTGAATCATATAAAAGATTATTGAAAAATAGTATTGTTTCTGGGAATAGTGACCAATTTAAACATATTAATATTTTGATTGGAAAAATAAAAGAATTTTCATTTAATATTCAAGTTAGGGTTAATGAAATAATAGAAGATAAAGATAAATTATTTATTACAAATTCTGGTATCCCATATATGGAAAATGCGTGCTGTAATGATAAAAATGTAAATACATTTAATTATTTTGCTGAAATAAATCCCACTATTAAAAGAAATGCGGAATATATTGAGTTATTAGAAAATTTAAAAAGAAATAATGATGCTTTAATGGATACATATTATTTATTTTCAAAAGATGATACAAAATTAAAATACAAAAAAGTTGAAAATACAATTAGCGAAGAGACAGTATATAGGGCAGTTATAAAATACTGTAAATTTAATACAGGATTGTCAATAGATAGTAAATTACAAACAATATGTGGTGTAAATAAAGCGAATTTTTCAAAATTTGACTCAATTGAGAAAAAAATTCAGATATTAAAAAACGAAAATAATGCCATGTATGTAAAAGAAGATTTGGATAATTTAATTTCATTCATTCATACTAAAATAGATTTAGACTATGATACAAATATAGTAAGTAAAAAAAAACAGTTTGAAATGGCACTAAAAAATATAGAAACATATGGTTTAAAACATATTGTTAGCGATGAACTAATGTCAAAGTTAAAAAATTTGATTGATAGATATGGAATCCAATATGACGAGGGAGAGAAAGATGAAAGTGTTGGTGATATTATGTTACATATTAATGCGGAGATTGAAGTAAAACAAACAAAAATAATAGATTTTTTTAAACGATTTATATCTTCAAATAGTGGCATAAGAAAGATAAAAGAATTTTTCGATAATATTTCAAATTATGATTCAGTCTCTGATGATAATTATATGTCAAAGGATGACTCAACGTTTATAAAGATAAATAACCAAATTAGAAATATGGTGTATGATATTTGTTTTATATTCCCAGAAATAATTAAAAATGGTGTAGAATATGAAAAAAAACACATACCGACACATTGGAAGTTAAGTATGAGACATAAAGGAGAAATGGAGAGAATTATTTACGAAGAGTTTAAAGATTTGAAAAAGGTGTACAATAATGCCGAATTAAATGAATTATTAATGAAGGTTAGGGTTATTTCAAAAGATATTATTATTTTATTAGATGCTATACCATTTTATGCTAATAACGCCGGAAAGAAAACTATTTTTAATGGTGAAATTATTTCAAAAATATACAAATATTTATTTTGCTTAAGTTTTGAAATTTATATTGACTTATTATCAAAAGAATTGGATGTAGATATTAGCGAAGAATTGGAAATAGTTGATTTACAGAAAAAATCCCTATCCATTGATGAAGATATTTTGAGAGGACAGCAAGAAACATTAAGAAAAACAGTATCAAATACATTGCGATACTATATTATGATTTTTTTGAGACGAAAAAAGATTTTGAATTTATCTAGGGAAACGATATTAAATGGTATAATGAAATCAAAGGTAAAAGAAAAATCTATTATTACTGGACGTTTAAAAGATATGACAAAGGAAAGGCGCGAGATCGAAAATGTAATGAAAAATCATAAATTGGGTAATTGGGGATTGGGTCAAACAAAAGCTTTATTTGAATATGACGAGAATCAATATGATAAAGAGCGAATGGAAATGGAAAACAATATGTTACTTGAAATGAAAGCTGGTATACTGGATGAAGTAACAATGGAAAATAGAGATATTTATATGATGGATAATTTAGAAGAATTAGCCATAGAAATGAGGGAAAATGAAGCATTAAAATTAGATATGAGAGATGAAGGAGAACGAGATGGTGAAGAAGAATGGTGAAGAAGAATGGTGTGTAATAATATTTAAAAAATAATATTACTCATAATAAAATGAACATTGAAGTACAAAAAGAATATGGATATGTTTTATTGGTTGGTTTAGCTTTATATTTAACACAACAACTAATTTTGTTAATACCAGTGTTGAAAATGCGAAGTCAAACTAAAATTAAGGCTCCTACTCTTTATCCAAGAGATAGTGAAATAAAGGAGTTAGAATTAAAAACAGAAGATGTTGAGAAATATATGAGAGCTCAACGTGCCCATCAAAATAATGTAGAGTTAATGAGTGTTTTTATGCCAATGTTTTTAATTATAGGTTTATTTAAACCAAAAAAAGCCGCTATCGGTGGTTTAGTTGTTTTAGTTTTTAGAATACTTGGTGGTGTAGGATACTTCTTTAAAAAACGCGTATATGGGGCTCCTTTTCATTTAGGCGAGATATATATTTTATATTTAGGTTTCCTAATAGTTTATGAACTTTTAAAAAAGAAGATTGAAGTTTAATTTAAAGTTTGTTAATAAATATAAATAATCTAAATATAAATTATTATGTATAGAAATTTTATTCGAAAAAATACAACATCTGTGTCAATTGTATTATTTTTACTATTATTTTTATTTATTCAAAATCAAAAACCCGCATTTATTTATGAAGAAGATGGTAGTTTTAGACAATTTGGTATTGGATTTAAAAAAAAGACGGTAATTCCCATATGGTTAATGACCTTTATTTTAGCAATTTTCAGTTATTTATTCACTCTTTACTATGTAAATTTACCTAATTATAAATTTTGATTTTTGATTTTTATTCTTATTTTTATTCTTATTTTTGATTTTTAAATATTTTGTGATATAAAATATTTAATAAAATTAAACACTTTCAGAGTTTTCTTCTCCATTTTCTTTTGCCATTTCTTCCGCAGATTTTTTCCCTTCATTTATTGCCCCCAGTAATTTCGAAGCGTCACCATCTTCTGTCGTTTTATCGCATATGTGCCCAAGAATATATAATTGCGACACCGAATAAGTTAACATAGCAGCTAAGAAATACCAAATAAACTCAGATATAATGTCTTTAACAATGATCGCTTGATATAATTTGTATGCTATTGCTATTGTAATTGGTTTATTTGTAATTGGGTCAATATCTTTATCCTTTTGTTGGAAATCCCATTTGCCATTTGAACTTATTCCCAGACTTTTAAGAGCATAGAAAAAGTTTTTAGGGGTTAATTCATTTACAAAAAATGTTCTATTACCAATTGAATTAAATTTTTCAATTAAACTCCGAGTGCTATCGTTTCCATCACCATGTTGTACCTTTATCCATTTTTGTAACTTAAATAATTTACGAGCAACAACATTTTTAACAATAAAGTAACCAATTGTATTAGAAAATGGAGCTTTCCACCCGGGCATCATATTTAAAATAACCACCATTGTTCCCATGATAAAAATATATGGAATAAAAGAATAAAGAAATGATTTTAAAGCAAATCCTTTACTTGTCGGTGGACAATGTTTAGACATTTCTTTAACATTAAATGAATACATCATTAAAAATAAAACAACTAAAAAGGCCACAGTTAATAATGGTATTTTGCCAGCTGGGTTTTCAGGTGTAGCAGTGCCTGTTGCGATATCAATGCCGCCCATATAGGTTTTAAATACTGCGAAAAAATATAAAAATAAGGGAATAAGTAAAACAGCGACAAACGTTGAACTAGAACTTTTTTCTTGTGATTTTTCTGTCATTATTCTTATTATAGATAATGAGTATAATATTTTTTGAAATTTTCACTAATTATATAAATGAATACTCCTTTACTAATTGAACCGGGAGCCAGATATTTTTTATCAGAAAACTTAAAAAATTGTCACAAAAGAAGGATAACCAGAAATATTATATTTGTAAACGTATCATTGCTTATTTCATTTATTCTGGCTGTTGCTTTTTATTTAATGTATAAAAAAAAGAATAAGGAGACCGTGGACTCAAAAGAAAAGAAAAAATTAGAAGTACAAAATTATTTATTAAATAAAGTTAATCGTGTTATAAGGGTTGATAAGAAATATCGTAAAGAAATGATAACAAATCTTCCTAAATTTGAAAGTGATTATGAACTACTTCATGAAAAATTTTATAATGTATAATATTTTAAAAAAAATTATAGATATAAATTATACTATGAGTGAAAATACAAGTTTGAATGATTTAGAATTATATTTCAAATTAAAAAATAAATATGAAACCTTATCAAATAAAAAGAAAATTAAGATAAAAAAAACAATTAAAGATAAAAATGAGCAAAAAAAATTAATAAATTCAATACGGTTGAGATGTGTTCACTGTAATCAACCCGGTGGAACCTTATTTTCTATGAAAGATGGATTTTTAGTAGCCAAGTGTAAAGCTACTAAAAGCTGTGGGTTTAATTTAAAAATACAAAAGGGGAAAATAGAAAACTATAAATTATTTTCTAAAACAAATAAAGAAAAAATGGAAAAAATTAAAGAAAAAATAATTCAAAATAAGTTAAAACTTTTATATAATTTAGAGAATGAAGAAGTTATTTTAGCAGAATTCGATACTTTAAAGAGTGAATATCAAGAAGAAAATATGAAAGAAAAAACATTAAAATTATTTTCTCAAGCAAGAAATATTGTTAAATTAACAGATTTTTTAGACGAAGAGGATTTATTATTATTGAAAAAAGTAAAAAATATTAACGATGATAAAGATGATGAAACAAAGGATGGTAAATCAAAGGGCAATAAATCAAAAACAAAGTATGATATTCTAAATATAGATGATAAGGATATTATTATGAAAGGTGAAGACCCATTTATTGATAGAAATAAATTAGTTATTGTATTAAATGGTAAATTAGATAATCTAATAAAAATTTTTAAAGAATTAATATCAAATTATAGAACAAGTGATACACAGGAAAAAATCCTTTTAAAAAATGCTTTAAAGATATACATTGAAAATATTAGACAACTTGAAAAAAAAATAATGACTTTAAAATACTCAGAAATATTCATAGAAGAAAGAAACATTAGTTCGGGTGGATTCGGGCAAAAACCCGTCTATGAATATATCCTTAATAAGTCTAAAAATAGTGTATTTGAAAATGATTTTATTGCCGAACCATTTAAAACTTTAGAAAAAAGTGTAGATCAGGTTGCGGTTGATAAAGCAATGGATAAAACAATGCGACGTCGCGAAAAAAAATTGACGAGTAAAATCCAACTCAAATCTGGAGAATCAAAAAAGGACGAGGGAGATATTGTAGACGAGATGGACGCAATGAGTCCTGTAAACAAAAATATTGAAAGACCTGATTTATATGATGATAGTACAATGTTTATGTTTTGGAGTGGTTCTCAAGACAAACCACCCGGTAAGGGTAAATCAGGAGGAGGAGAGCGTATAGCAGATGAAAGTAAATTTCAAGAACTTGGGGAAATTAAAAATTGGAGAAGGGTATTATCAAATATGTATATTAAAAGTGATAAGGATGGTAAAATACTTCCTTTGTTTGAAATGGGTGGTATGAAATGGGCATCAGTTGAACATTATTACCATGCGAGTAAATATGGTTATTATAATGATATTCAAGAAGGTGACGATAATTACAATGCTGAAGAGGTTAGAGTTGGTCGCGAATTTTATAGAAAATTCTCTCTAGATAGCAATTCAAAGTTCTGTAAAAATCCAAAATTAGCATTATCAGTTGGCGGTAGAGCTGGGAAACTGTTGGGTAAGAAGTTCCGTCCATCTATTCTAAAAATGGACCCTGAATTCTTTAAAAAGGAGAAAAATGTTAGCGCTATGCTTGAAGCACAAAGAGCCAAGTATTCGCAAGATGAATTTTCCAAGACCGTTTTGATGGCAACTAAGGATGCTAAATTGGTACATCTTGAGAAGAAAATGTTCAAAAAAAGTAATTTAGTACCTTTCAACAATACAATGGAGATAAGAGAAAGTTTTAAGAATGAGGATGGGTTTGAAAAAATTTCATTGCGAGAAGAGGCGGACGAAAAGGCTGATGAAAAGGCTGATGAAAAGGCGGATGAAAAGGCTGATGAAAAGGCGGATGAAAAGGCGGATGAAAAGGCGGATGAAAAGGCGGATGAAAAGGCGGATGAAAAGGCTGATGAAAGTAAGAAAACGGACGCTCCTGAAAAAGAAGAATAAATAATATCATATTAATTATTTTATGTTATTATTATAAGAATGACCATATCTAAAACTTCTTTAAATTTTATAAATCATTTTTTTTCTTTAGTTACGGATAATATGGATATTTTAACTAAAAATACAATAAATGAAATTTTAAAAAAAATGCATATCAAATTAAGTTTATCTGATAAATTTTATAATTTATATCAAAAACAAATAAAAAAAGAATCTGTTGTTGTAAATGAAAAAACATACTTATCAAATAAGTTTAAATTAATTAAAAATGGCAACTTTATACCTTCTATAATTCATAAAAAAATAAAAAAAATTAATTTCAACGAAATATATTATTTTAAAATAAAAAATGTTGAATTTCAAGTACATTTTGTATCAATTAAAAAAAAAAGTAGAAATGATTTGGATAAAAAAATAAAAAAAATAATAAAAATGATACATTTCTTACTATCTTTTCATGTTGATTTAAATGTGGAATCTATTAACATATTACTATTTCTGACAAATGAAAAAAAGGAATTACCTGTCAATAGCAGTGTTGTATTAAATGAAATGAATGTAAATACGGCGGTAACATATTCATGTTCTAAAAATGGTGAGGTATTTTTGTACAGAGAAGAAGAATATTTTAAAGTTTTAATCCACGAATTATTACATTCTTTGTGTTTTGATTTTTCAAAATTATCCATAAGTTTTGATATTAAGTCAATAATATTAAAAATGTTCAATGTAAATAGCAAATTTTATATAGCAGAAGCATATGCTGAATTTTGGGCAAATATTATAAATACATCATTTGTGTCTTACGAATATCTAAAAGATAAACAAGACGTTGATGATTTTATATATAATTTTAAAATTTTAAATTTATTCGAAAAATTCTTTTCAATCTTTCAATGTATTAAAATGCTTGATTTTATGGGATTAACATATTTAGATGTCATTAGTAAAGACAAAAAAACTATTAATTTTTCATTATCCAAATATAAAGAAGGTACAAATGTTTTTGCTTATCATATTTTAAAAATGGTTTGGTTATTCAATACGGAAAGTTTTATAAATTGGTTTAATAAAAATAATATTCATTTAATTTACTCACAAAAAACAACTGAATACACAAAAAATATATTAAAAAAAACTAAAACACACTATAATGATCAAAAATTATTGGAATTAATAGAATATATTGAAATATTTTATAAAAATATTAAAAATATAAATAATAATTCAGAAGATGAAAGTACTAAAGATTTATTGAAAAATGCTAGAATGTGTTTATTGGACATTTAAATTGATTATAATAAATAATATAAAATTATTATCAATCCAATGGGTATTAAACTACTGAATAAATATATAAAAAATGATTGGCGTGATATTGCCGATGTATGTTCTTTCAGAAAATTAAAGGGAAAGAAAATTTGCGTAGATATTTATAATTATATATATACATTTTTGGGAGACAATCGCCTAATAGAAGATTTATCGAAACTATGTTATATTATGCATAAAAATAACATTCAATGTTTGTTTGTTTTCGATGGTAAATATATTGAGGAAAAAAAATTTGAATATGAAAGGAGAAATAAAAATAGGCTTGCTGCTGATAAAAAATATAATAAATTAATTAAAATTAAAACAGATACAAAGAAAGAGACGTTTATGCTTAAAAAAAAGCTCCGTAAAGTAAATAGGGATAGAGTTAAATTAACAAAATGGGACATCGTAGATGCTAAAAATTGTTTGGACGCATGTGGTATGAAATATATGATTGCGAATGGCGAAGCAGAGGAATTATGCGCTGAACTAGTTTTAAAGAATAAAGTTTACGCATGTATGAGTGAAGATACTGACCTATTTGCTTATGGTTGTACAAATATTATAAAATGTATTAATATTCGTAAGGAAACATTTATAATGTATAATATAGAAAGACTTTTGGATTATTATAATATTACACTGAATAATTTTAAAAATATATGTTCGCTATCATCAAATGATTATTATAAAGGAAATAAGAATAAACATTTTATACATTATTTTGAGTTATATAAAAGATATCTAAATGATAATAGAAATTCTTTTATGGAATGGATAAAGGAAAATAATTTCATAACTGATGATGAATTTGTATGTTTTGGTAAAAATAAACAACTATATGATTTAAGTAATAAAAATGTTCTTGATGGATATAAATATATTGTAATAAGGAATAGTAAATATGACAAAAAGAGTGTATTAAAACTTGTTGATATGCGCAACTATTACCTGTCATGTCATTAATAAGTTTTTGAAAAATATTTTTGTTATTGAATAAAAATATTTTTGTTATTGAATAAAAATATTTCTGGTTTTTTTTGTTATTTTTTGTTATTTTTTGTTATTTTTTGTTATTTTTTGTTATTTTTTGTTATTTTTTGTTGAGATATAAAAATATTATTATTTGAAATTTACAAATTAAGCCGATGTTACAGGAGCCGGCTTACCTGCCTTAGCAAAGTGGGGGCTCATGTAGCGCTGAAGGTTGAAATAAGTAAGCTCGTCCTTATCGGTGAGCTTAAGAAGCTTCTTCAGCTTGGTGTCAGCGAGGATGCGTCTGCCATTCTGGGGGTCCTGAAGCTTGTTAGCTCTAATGTAACCATTGATCTCGCGAGTAACCTCGGTGCGAGCCATCTCGGTACCCTTGGGTTTGCCGAGGAACTTAGCAAGTTCAAGACTAATCTTAGTAGGCTTCACAAATCCACTGGGGGCACGGTTTCCTGCCTTGCGCTTACGCTTGGCAGTCTTAGTGGCAAGCTTGACTTCGCGCTCAGCTCTCTTCGAAAGAAGTCTAACCTGAGAAGTTACAGCAGTGAGCTGACTTCTAAGGGTAGTTAGCTGTCCGAGAAGGGCATTAAATTGGTCACCCATACTAGGGGGGTCGGGAGCCACTGGGGCAGCGACAACCTTGGCCTTAGCCTTGGATGCGGGAGCAGCCGCTTGAGAAGCGGATTTCTTAGTCGATGTCTTCTTCTTTACCATTTATAATTATCTATATAGAATTTCTTTTAAATGGTTTTCAATATAAATATTATTTCTTACGATAATAAGTTATATAATTTTATTTTATTTTTAAAAAATATATTTTTGGAGTTAAAAAATATATATTTTTTAATGATTTGTATAAAAAGATTCATACAACCATGGAAGGGAATTTGCGGCTCTTGTTGAAACGATGGTTATTGTTCCTAAAGCATAAAAACCACCTAGGGAACGCGACTCTTCATCGATGCCCTTTGTTGTTAATTTTTCAATGCTATCTAAAATTAAATTTTTTAAATATAGTTCTGATTTTGAAGAACATAATTGACTCACATTTGCTGTAAACAAAACACCATTGGGAGGCAATATCTTTCTTTTTGTTTCGTTTGATATTTGTGTCCTATAATTCCATACATCTTCTAATTCTCGTAGATATCTAACAACTCTCCCCCGCGATAATCTCATTATCCAATTTGAATCTGTAATAAATCCCATACTATCAAATTTTTGAAATACTTGGATTGCTCGTAATTCAGTCTTTTTTCTGAATGATAAATCATTAATATCATTTTCTATTTTTATTTTTAAAGGCAGTTTTAATATTTTCCCCAATTTTACAATTTTTTTTATGTTATAAATAATATTTTTCGGTAGATCATTTCTATTGTATGGGTTTTTTATATAACTGTTTTCACACAACATATTATATATAGAACATATGTCAAATCCATATATAAATCCATCTTTATCTTTAAAACTATAAAATTGATGAAATGGTATATTTTTTAAAGGTTTAAATGTTAAAAAATCTGTATCATTTACACATTTTCTATTATAACAAGCTGGACCCATTAATTTTATAAAACGTTTTACTAAAAATTTTCTCACATTTTTTTGAATTTTTATAGAAAAACAAGAATATTTTAAATAATTATAAAGATTGAAAATAAGTTGCGGTTTATTTCCCGATACGCGTTGGTGATATTTTTTTGATATACATCGCAATTGGGGTACATTATAATTTAATTTTATTAATTTACTATATTCAGAATATACAGGTATTTCAAATTCCGATGTTGTAATTTTTTTTTTACTCTTTGTTTTTTTCAAATCTCTGATTTCATCGTAAATATACTCCTTTAGATAAGTTTTAGGTGATAACTTACCTATTTTTTTATTGTCTTTAATTATAGTGTTTTCTAGTTTTAATTCTTTACTAGCATTTATCATTATAATTAATTTATAAAATAATATGTTTAATATTTCTTTATAATTACTTTAATAAGTTTTAAAATATTACTGTATTATATATATATATAATGAATACTAATTATAATGCCGCTCCATCGGTTGATGATTTAACGAGAATGCTGAAATCGGTTAGAATTAATACTCCAGGACCACGTACAAAATTTATACAGGGTCCCGCACCTGGTGTATTTGGTCAAAATGTAACATGCGCGGAACAGGGAATTGGGAATTTAATTAAATATGAAGATGGGGAGATAGTATATGTAATAATAGCTCATGGTGGGTTTAACGGCAAGATAATTTCCAGAAAACGAGAGAATTTCGAAAATATAAGATTTGGTGTAGTTGTTGGTGAAGGTGCTTCACTTTTTAGTAGGTATGGGGAATCAATGCCAGCCGCAGCACAACGTCATATAGAAGGAATAGTAAATGGAAATATTAGTGTTTTTCAAAGATATCCATGGAGTGAAAAGCCTGTCACCCAACAATCTAATGCTATTTTCCCAAATTTAGTTTTCACGGAAGGTGGGGCACCAAATAATAGTTCGTTTGTAGCAACAATTTGTAGATACAATCCTTCGCGTAAACAACAAGCATTGTGTAGTAATGGAGCTGCTGCTATACCAGTCGCCAATGTAAGACCAATGCCCCAAAACTTAAATACATTTTATAACCCGCTCACGGCAGAAGCGGTAGGCCCAGAAGCAGCCGCAAGAATGTCCTCAACAGCGGCAGCAGCAGCAGCCTCCGGTACAGTTCAATTTTTTAATTTAACAACGGCTGGATTCGATGGAAGCTTAATACCGTTTAACAAGGAACATACGTATCCCGTTGGTGAGCAAAATAAAATCTTTAATCTTAAAAGAAATAATATTATATATTTGGAAACCTTACTGGAACGTATTACAAATGATGTCAATAAAATAAATAGTTATGGTTCTTCGCCCCAGATAACAAGAATTAATATTGTTTTTGCAACGTGTTTAGCAAATTTACCAAGTGATATATTTTCATTATGGACAGGACAAGATTCTCGTGTCAGTATTGTAACAGGTGGGGCAAGGAAAAAAAATCGTAAAAAACGCAAACAACGTCGTTATATTAGAAAAAAAATAAAAACTCGTAAAAAACGTAAACAAAGAAAAAAACGCAAAAAACGCAAAACAAATAAAAAACGCAAAACAAATAAAAAACGCAAAACAAATAAAACAAAAAAATAAAGGTCACATTCTTTAGAATTACTTTACTAAGTTTTAAAAGTTTCTATGGTAAAGCAAAAAAATAAATAATTAAAAATAATTAAATTTAGTATTTGACTGAAAAAAAAAATTGATTACGATAAATATAAATAATTATTAATTCATAAATAAAAAAAATGTCTATGAATCGTAATATCACTAAGGCAAAGTCTTTCGACGCTTCTTCTATTACCTACCGCGAGGTAGTTGTTAATAAGAGGGGAGGCAAGAGCGTTCAGATCCAAGTTGATGGTCAGCCTCTTGTTCTACAGATTCCTCTTATGCTTACATGGGGTGTAAATGAGCGTGTTGACG
>MDSW01204323.1_pt1 | contig 18352 bp, 18 predicted proteins | sample 811171 | NCBI WGS metagenome assembly MDSW01 (sample SAMN05326641, study PRJNA326480) | marine metagenome | isolation source: seawater | place: Atlantic Ocean: North West | collected 2012 | reverse complement strand
TTAGCTCAGTGGATAGAGCAACGGCCTTCTAAGCCGTGGGTCGGGAGTTCGAATCTCTCAGGAGAGGCCAACATCGCTCGCGTGATGGAATTGGTAGACATAACGGACTTAAAATCCGTAGGCTGTAATAGCCGTGCCGGTTCGAGTCCGGCCGCGAGTACCAAGATAGGTCAGCCAACCAATGTGGCCTAGTCGCAGAATTAGATTCGGACAAAAGTTGGTGCAACAATGAAAGGAGATTCCGAGCGGTAAGTTAACGCGGTTAAGCCTGTAACGGAGTAAAATTTAAGACGCAGGTGGGAATGGTAGCGCCCTCATTAGAAAGACTACCACCTTGCGGGTATAGTATAATGGCCATTACTGCAGCCTTCCAAGCTGAGGATCGGGGTTCGACTCCCCGTACCCGCTCCAATTATGGCATTACTTGTGATAAATCTCTTATTGATGAATTATCGCTCTTAGCACTTGGTGGATCTCCCATGACAAGTGCTGAGCTACTTGAACTACTATTATCTACATTTTGAGTAGTACTTGAGTCAACAACGTTAACACCTTTAGCTTCTTGTTGCTCACGTCTAGCTTGTTCTAAATCTAATCTTTTCTGTTCTGCTTCCATAAACTGCTTTTCTGCGAGCATAGCTCTTCTTTCACGTCTGTCCATCATGGCTCGAGCTTCTTCAGGTGTGGCTTTTCTTCTGTTGCCATCTGCATCCTGAATAAACATATTGCCTTGTTCAAAAGCTCTTCTTGACATACGCAAATCTTCATCAGCACTGTCAGCTCTTCTTGCAGCAGCTCTTTCATCAGCTCTAGCCTTATCGATATCTTTTTGAGTAACATCACTACTCAGACTTAATTTTCCACCCCGAATCATATCACCTACACCTTCACCGATAAATGGAATTGCTTCAATTGCGCTAGCAGCTAATTCAATAACACCATTAAGAACTAATTTAAACATATCAAAAATAGTATCAACTGTTTTGTTAATAATATCTGTAAAACTAAAACTTCTTAATGCTTCGGCAGATTCATTAAATCCGAATTTGCCAAGAGCCCAAGCGGCTACACTTTTTATCAGATCTAATGGTATACCGATTACTGAATTTATTAGACCTTTAATTCCACCAGCGATCGCCGATATTACTTTAGATCCTATATTTCCTTCATCATCGACAAATCCTTCAATAACTCCTTTTACAGTGTCATAAGCGGTCATGATTACAAAGAGAGGTGCGAAGAGTCTACCAATTGTTTTACCAATTCCATTTAACAATTGCATAAATTTAGAATTTTCTGCAAATATTTTAAATGCGTCTGTAATAACTCCAAATGCCTTTGCAATTGGTCCATCGGCTGAGAAAAATGTTGTGATGGGTTTTACCAAATCAGATACAAAGGTTAATGCAGCGTTGAATGGCCGCATAATTGTGCTAAAAATTCTACTTAATACACTTGGTCCTTCAGTAGCCTGAAATACTTGTTTAAACGGTTTTGCAACATCATCGATAAACGTTTCAAAAGGAAACATAAAAATAGATTTAAGAGTATTAAAGAACGATGTTAGCTTCTTTCCAATAAACCCTTCTCCAGCAAATAAAGTTTTAAACGGCTGTAATAAATCATCTACAACCGCAAGAGCCTGAGTAAAAGCTAATCTAAAGGCGCCTGTTATACCTTTAACAAATCTCATAAATCCACCTTCTGGACCAAAGAAAGCTTTGAATGGTTGTATTAAATCATCAAGTATTTTAAGAGCTCCGGTGAAAGTCATCTTAATTGTTTTAACTAATTCACTACCAAATAATCTCATGGCATCTCTAATTGCTTCTAATCTTTTAGTGAGACCTGTTAACTGTGATAATCTTTTAATACTATCTAATATTCCTGTCAAAAATCCTGCAGTTGCTGCGATAATTCCTGCAAGAATAGCTGCTAATTTAGATCGATCTTGTTTCGGATCTTTGTCACTTCCTGGCTGAGTACCTTGAGTTTGATTCTTGCGTTCTCTTAACATTTCAAGTAGATCTAATTGACCTAATTGAACTGCCTTTAAAAACTTATCAACTCTTCTCGTTAAACGTTCAACACTTTCAGCGACAAGTTCATGTCCTGCCATGTTTTGTTCGTTATTAACTTTCAGCTGTTGAGCAACAATTTCTAAGTTAGCCATTTTTTTGCCTTTGTTTTTCGTCTTCTAAATGATTAATCAAAAGATTAATATAAATTTCTCTTTCCCATGGTAACATATTCTCTATCTCAGTTAAACTCCAATTCCAATGGGTCATTAAATTAAAGTTCATATGGTAAAAATTCTCTAAATTTTCATGAGATAGAGCTATTATAAAAAATTTTGCAACCCTTCAATTTTTAATTTATTTTCATGACTACATGACTTACAGGTAAAGTCTATATCATGATTTAACGCTGGAATTTGATCAATAAAATCTCTAATCGCAGCGAACTGATTACTATTCATCGATTCAATAAAGTCTTTTAATTCTTCGTCTGTTGAGTCTCTTAAATTAATTCTTTCTTCTTCTGTAATTACAGCTCTTAAACAACTTGCAATTAATTTAAAAGCGCTTTCAGCATCTGCACCTTTGTCAACTCCCACACGAACAACATCTTCGAAACTAGGCCAATCAACTTCGACAGAAATTTCATCAGTCAATTTAATAGTTTTTTCGATATTAGGAATTGCGATTTTAACTTCATCAAGTTTAATTTCAACTGGATTTGAAGCTTCACACTTTTCGCATTTGAAAGCAATGCTAGCTGTTTCACCAACACTTCTTGCTCTCATTTGTAAAAATGCGTATTCGATATCAAAAGAAGTTAGTGATTGTTCTACAATTGGTTCTTCAATACAATCTGCAATTGTTCGAACTAATGCTCTAAAAACATCTGAATTATTACCACTCTCAGATGCGATCATAATTGCCTTTTCTTCTTTGACAAGAAAAGGTCTGTAGTGTACCTTTTTACCAGATGACGGGATTGTCATCTCATAAGACGGTAGTGTATTAAGTTTGGGTAATGCCATAATAATTTAACCTCTGTAAAGTTGTTGCGAGGATTGTACTTTTCTCCAGTTTGTATAGGATAATTGTACGCTCAATTCCATCATTTGAGTTTCCTCATTATTAAATTCTACTGCTGATATTGTCGTAGGAAATGCATCGATCAATTCTACACAGTAGGCAGATTCATAGAAAGTTTCAGGATCTGGTATAAAACTTATAATCTTACTTGTGATTCCGCTTAGTTTTGTTCCGCCGACTAAACCCGCGACGGTAGGTAATAGATTCAAAATTCTAGGATCCATTTTATTTGGATCATCCTGTACCACTTTTAATTGGTGAATTTTAACAGGATGCTGGTAATCTGATTTATATCTTACAGTACCTCCTTCTTCATCCAATATAGTTGCTCTCCAATTATCAAAATATTCTTTGACACCGTAATCATTTAAAAGGAGAAATGAAAGAGTAACATCATCAACAGCATATCCATATGCAACCTTTTCAAACTTCATTCCAATTCTTCTTTCGTGAGTTAGAATCTGTTTTCCAGGTAAAGATGTACTTCTACACAGAAGATTTAAATCTTCTAAACTGATTCCTCCAATTTGTGGCAATTCAACAAAAAATTTATTTTGATGAGCGATACCTTGTTTTTGAGATATAACACTTTTTAATTTATCAACTCTCACAATGATCTCCTTGTATCTCTATATACTTTATTTGCCGAAGCCTTATTCCAATCTGCAGCTGGAAGAAATGTAGCAATCTCCCATTCTGGTTTATCAACCAAAGCAAATCTACTTCTTACATGTTTAAACAAATAGTGTTTCATAGCTGGAGCGATAAATCTTTTCGGCACACCGCCTTTTTCTGCTAGTACTCTATCTAAAACTCTTGCTCTTAAAACAGGTGGAAGATAATGTAAATTCAATCCATAAAATCCGTCTTTAGCCGGACCCATCATGAGAATTAGAGGAAATCCATCGTAATAAGGTAAAGTTTCTTTATACTTAGGATCATAGAAAAACATATACATGTTTCCTACTGGCCCTCTTGTGCGTGTCACGGGTCGATTTCTTAAATCAATTAGATCATCATCTAATATTTTTTTACGATTAATTACTCTACCTCGAAACATCTGTCTTGCTTTATTACGAAACCACTCAATAGATTGTTTCGTTCGTGGAGTAATCCCTGCACGAAATGCTTCGAATTCTAATTGTTGAAATAAACTTTCACCTGCCATATCAGTATTTATATCTTTTTTCTGCGTTTTCTACGAAATGGCTGTAGAGGTTTTAGTTTCTTCAACTTACCTGGCACAGGTTTCGTAAGTAATTTCATTTCTTGTAAAGTCTTCTCAGTCCATATTTGAAATTCCCAACCACGATCTTTACAATATTCATTTGCAGCTTTCCATTTATTCATATTTTTAATGTAAGTAAAACCTTCATTAATATATTTTCGAGTTCTTTTAGGACCGGTTGGCGGTACAGTTTCTTTTTCAGGTTTGATTTCAACTAAAAGAGTTCTATCTTCAAAAACAATTTTAAGATCTGGAAAATACCTATGATATCTCTTATCTGCTTCATAGTAATAAGGTATCACAACTTCTTCTGAAGACCAATTTTTTACATTTGGATTTGAATCGCACCAAGAAAAAACTGATTTTTCCCATAACGATCGGTAGACGACTTTTGTATAGTCACCTTTATACTTCTTTATGTTCTTCACTTTATAGTAACCAGAATACGCCATTTTTCTATATAAATAAGATAAAATTACTTTTATATTTATAGGAAAAATAGATGTCATTTAGCTATAAAGATTTCGCCCCTCATGCCGGCGTAGAACGAAGATATCCAATCGATGAAGTTGATCAATACAAAAGCAGAATCACTTTTCAAGTAATGAAGGTGATTCCACCTAGATTTAATGTTCAATTTAGTTCAAATAAAGTTGAAGGTGGAAGTGATGGAGGATTTGAATTAAATAAAGAATCTGCAAGTCTCTCTGCTGTTGATGTTAAACCAATACCTGGAGAAAAGACAGATCTTTATTTGCCTATTGCATTTCAAGTAAATGATAGAGCTGAATATGGAAATGCAGCTTTAGGAGCAACTGGGGCGGCTGCGGCAGCCGCAATGAATGCCGGTGCGAGTATTCCTAGTTCTGTGTTTGAAGGAATCAAGCAAGCTGGACAATCTTTTGTTGAAGCGTTTAAATTACTTGGTGGAGAAGGAGTAACTGGACTCGGTGCAGCTCGTATTGCTCAAATTATTCCAAATGATAAATTAAGTAACGCAACAACTCTTTCAGCTAGAGTAATTTTAAATCCAAACGTTCGAACTCTTTTTAATGGAGTTGCAATTAGAGAATTTACATTCCAATTTCAGTTTCAACCAAAATCAAGAAAAGAAGCTATTGCAGTTAAAGACATCATAAAATATTTTAGATATCATATGTATCCAGAAGAAATCAGTGGTCAACTTGGATCTGCTGACATTCCATTAGGATTCAAATATCCTAATATGTTTAGAATTAAATTGCTTTCAAACGTTGATGGTCCATTTAAAAATATAGGAACTCCGATCAAACTAAGTTATTTAAGATCTGTTAGCACTTCATATAATAATCAATCAGGTGCGTTACATGCAGATGGTTCCCCAACTGATATTAACTTAAGTCTAAGCTTTGTTGAGTATAAGACTATTAGTAAAATTGATATTCGAAACGAAGAGAATGATATTTATTATCAACATGAATTTCAAAAGTCTGAAACTAGACCATCAAATGCAGTAGGAGATTTCTAATGGATTACTTTAAATATTTTCCTACAATTGATTACATGTTTGGCGATCACGCTCAAAAAGATAAATTTAGAAATATTTCAATATACACCGACGTTATTGACCAGGTAAAAGATAATCTTACGATGTACGAAGATTATAATATTTTAGATGGTGAGAGACCAGATAACGTTTCTCAAAAGATTTACGATACTCCAGAATATCACTGGACTTTTTACATGTTGAATGATAAAATCAGAGAAAAAGGCTGGCCGTTAACACAGAAAAAATTATACGAATTTGCTCTTAGAAAATATCCTTTTAAAGTGATGAATTTGTCGATTGATATTTCTACTATTCTCAAAGTAGGACAAACAATTACAGGGGTGAATAACGGAGCAACCGCAAAAATTGTTCATAGAGACACTGATTTATTACAATTAGTTTTAACAGATATCAATGGTAATATTACATCAACACAAGGATATCAAACAACAAATGCAGATGGATCAATTACAACTATTGCTGCTAGTGATGTATCAAGCATTGTCGATCAAATTAATGCTACACATCATATAGAAAATACTTCTGGTGAACGTATAGATCTAATTGATTCAAACGGTGATTTTGAATTAGGAACTGGAGATATACCGGTCACAAATCTAGAAGAATTAGTAAGAGTCAATGATAGTCTAAAACAAATTAGAGTTTTCAGACCAGGCAATATCGATCAAATAGCAGACGCATTCAAACAGGCAATTAAGATATAATGTTAAAAGGCGCACCAGAACAACAATCAGATTATCTTTTTGAGTCGGTTCTTTTAGAATCTGATAGGTTGAATAAACCTATAGAAGTAAAGAATCAACTTAGCGATTTAGAGATCTTTGAGAGTATTGACAAACCTTATCTTACAGGAACTGCAGTTATTCTCGATGACGCCGATATCATGCAAAGAGTTGATATCTTAGGTGGAGAAAAAATTACTGTAAAATTAAAAAGTTCTAGATCTGGTTCAGTAACAATCGTAAAAACATTTTATATCGATAAACTTATTTCGAAGAAAAGAGTTAACGATAATTCTCAGTTATTAGTAATTAATATCATAGAAGATATTGGATATACTGCGTGCTTGATAAACATTAATAAATCTTATAAGGGTAGATGTTCTGAAATTATTAAAAAAGTATCTCAAAACTTTTTAGGTAAAACAGTCGACGTATCAAACACTGATAAACAATTTTTTAAAATGATTGTTCCAAACTTAGATCCATTAGAAACGATTCAATGGGTATCAAATAGAGCGTCAACAAAAGAAGGATATCCTTTTTATGTGTTTTCTGTTCTAGCAGAAGAAAATTTAAAATTTACTGATTTAGGAACAATGATCGAAAATGAAGTAATCAATCCTGATGTTTCATATAAAAGATCGAGTTTAGTTGTAAAAGCAACGAATCGAGATGTCAGACGAAGAACAATTAAAAATTATAAGTTTCACAACTCAGAAGATCTAATGACACTGATATATGCTGGTCTTATTGGAGCTCAATATCAATATATTGATACGACGAAAAATAAAAAGAATGAATTTTCATTTGATATCGTAAGAGATCTATTAAAACCGATTTCAACAAAAGGTGTTTTAAAGAGAGATCAGAATCAATATATGTTTTCAGAAGATTATAAACACAATGGAATCTCTTTTAATAAGTATAAATCAAGACTTATATCACAAATTGGTGGATCGAGTGCTTACACAGGACCAGATGATATCTTAAGTTTTGGTGAAAGTAATATTACTTCTGATTATAAACTAAATATCATTTGTAGAGCGATGGACGGAATATTGAAAAAAGCACCTTTAACGATTGTAGTACCGGGTGTTGATTTTATTGATGGTGATAAACATTCTACAATTGGTAATAATTTGCGAATTGAATTTCCTTCTTCAACTCCTGAATCAAGAGAAAACAAGGGTATAGATACTAAAGCATCAGGAGATTATTTAGTTTTTGCTGCTCGTCATATGTTTAAAAGAGAGACATATGATATATCGCTTCAATGTGTAAAGATGGCTAACTATGATACCTAAAAAATATATAGATTATTATGGAGATAGAACACGATGGTTTTTAGGAACTGTTGTTGATATTATTGATCCAGAAGAACTCGGAAGAATACGAGTAAGAATCTATGGAATTCATTCTGAAAATAAAGCAGATATTCCAGATGCAGATCTGCCGTGGGCCCAAGTGGTAATACCACTTACGCAAGGTGGAACAAACGGACTTGGTAATAATTTAGGAATTCAAATTGATTCGTTAGTCTTTGGAATCTTTTTGGATGGAGCAAATTCACAACTTCCTCTTGTTGTCGGATCTTTACCTAAACTCGAAGAAGATTCTCCGGGTGGTAGATCTACGAATCAACTTGCAAGAGGAACAAATACACTTACTAAAAGTGTAAATGTATCTGGAGCGCCGGGTGATCCATATGCTGCAGAATATCCTCATAACAAAGTAGTACAAACAACAAGCGGACATGTCATTGAGGTTGATGATACACCAAATGCTGAAAGAGTTCATATAAGACATAAGTCAGGATCTTTTATTGAATTTCATCCTGATGGCTCAATTGTGATAAAAGGAAATGGTGTTTATATAGATGGTGGAACAGCAGTGAATGTTCAAGCAAGTTCAACAGAGCAAACGTTTGGATCTGGTGAAATTACTGTTAATGGTATTACACATACTAAACATACTCACGTTGATAACCCAGGATTAGCTGGAGCTAGAACAACAGGACCGAGCGGATAAACTATGACTGATTTACAAATTAGAGGAAGAAAGATTGCATTATTAGATAGTAACGATAATATTATCTACACTCTTCCAGATTCAGCCGGACCGGCTGGAAATGCTATTGTCAGTGATGGAGCTGGAAGATTAAATTTTGGTGGAATTAATTTAGATTCAGTATTAGCTGCTGGCGATTCTTCGTCTAGAACTATGAACGTTGATAATTTAGAAGTTGATACGGCAAACGTCGGTATATTTGTATCAACTGGATTAAGAGATTTTCAAGGTCAATTTGAAGGTTATGTTATGGGAGGAAGAACAAATGATCCGTCAATTGCGCCACCTACTATTACCACTACCGTAAATGTGATAGATAAATTTCCTTTTGCATCGGAATCTACAGTTACTGACGTAGGAGATTTAACGATCACGAGATACTCTATATCTGACGGAGTTAATTCAACCGCGCATGGATACGGCGCAGGAGGATTAGCACCAACTACAGCGAATACAATAGATAAATTTGCATTTGGTAGTACCACCAATGCTCAAGATGTTGGTGATCTCACATATGCTAGTGGATATGCTCGAGGTCATTCTACTCCGTCAGAAGGATTTGTGTCCGTTGGCAGATCTTTTTCACCTTCTATAGATACAATACAAAAATTTCCTTTTGCTACTGATGCCAATGCTACAGATGTTGGTCAATTGATTACTAATAGAATTTTAACTTTAGGAAGTTGTACATCACCTACTCATGGTTACGTCGCAGGAGGTGGCAACAATGGAGGCCCAACACCTTCTCCATTTGCTCCTTTTGGCCCGGGCCAACCAAATGATGCTCAAAATATTGAAAAATTTCCGTTTTCAATTTCGTCAGGAACTTCTACCGAAGTTGGTGATTTATTTTTGTTTGGTAAGAGAGTACTTCGCGACGGTACTGCGTTTTCATCTCCTGCTGGTGAAGGAGTTTTAATCAGCGGATCGTTTTATGGCCCACCATTCGGCACGCAATCATTCGTGCAAAAATTTCCATTTGCATCAGACGTGAATGCTACTGAAGTAGGAAGTTTACAATCTGGTAGACAATATACTAGTGCTGCATCGATTTCTAGTTCAACTCATGGATATGCGGTAGGTGGAAATGATTTTTCATCTCCTACTAGTGAGCAACCACAGCCTGGATATTCACACCGCGGTGACATTTATAGATTTCCTTTTTCTAATCTCACACAAGATGCAGTTGTTGGAGACATAGGTTTAGAAAGAAGTAATGGTGGAGGAGTTTCATTATAAATGGCAGATCTGCAAGTAAAAGGAAGTAAAATTGCCTTAATAGACAGTGGTGATAATGTTGTCTATGAATTGCCGGATTCTTCTGGTTCAGCCGGTCAAGCTCTCATATCAAATGGAACTGGAAAAATAAATTATGGCGGAATTAGTATTGATGCTGTTCTTGCGGCAGGTAATACTTCTGATAGAAGAGCTAGTGTAACCACTGCAAATATAAAAGTATTAAAATACGGAAGAGGATTAGGAATTCCATTACCTGCATCCGGATCTCAGTCTACACCAACATCGCACGGTTATGTTTCAGGTGGAGCTGTTAGTATTTTAACTTCTCGAGACACAATTGAAAAATTTAATTTAGATGTAGGTGAAACAAACGCTACTGATATCGCTGATCTAACCGTCAGCCGGCGTGATGTTAGTGGTCAATCTTCAGACACTCATGGATATACAGCTGGTGGTACCACTAGTCCGTCAGATCCTTACGCTTTGTATGATATTATTGATAAATTTCCATTTAGTAGTGATGCAAATGCTACTGATGTAGGAAATTTAACACAAGGATTTCAAAATGGTTGTGGGCATCAAAGCTCTACTCATGGCTATGTTTCTGGATATGGAAACACAGGTGTTCAAAAATATCCATTCGCATCTGATGCGAACGCTACAGAAGCTACTAGATATACTAATGGATTTAATCAAGCTGCCGGACAATCTTCGTCTACTCATGGCTATAATTCAGGTGGAGCATATCCAAGTAATGTCCCTCCAGCTGCTAACCTTGAGGAAGATAGAATTGATAAATTTCCATTTGCAAACAATTCTGCTGCATCATTAGTAGGAGATCTTTCACTTGCAAGAAAAAGTTGTGTTGGGATTGAATCAGATACTGCTGGTCTCACATGTGGCGGCACTAAAGGTTATGCACCTCCTTCAAGTCTTCCTTTTACTGCCGGCATCCTTAATAGAGTAGATAAATTTCCTTTTGCTACTGACGCAAATGCTACTGATTTGAGCAATTTGAGTGCTCACTGTAGTCAACAAGCAGGAATTTCTGGATCGAATGAAGGATTTGTGTGTGGTGGACAAACAAATTCTGGCCCATCAGCACCTCTTTCTCTCAAATCAAATCAAATTCAAAGAGTTTCTTATGTATCTAGTGGTCTTGCTTTTAATATAGGAGATTTAACGGTTGCAAAGTCATATGCGGCAGGTCAAGAAGTATAAATAGATAAAAGGATTTCAAGATGGCAAGAGTATTTTCAATAGAAGACGGAAACATATCAAAAAAGCCTATTATTACGTCTCAAAATAGAACGTATACTGATGTTGATTTGTCTTTTAAAAAGAAAAATAACGGAGAACTTTTTAAGAAAACAGATGCCGCGGCTGTAAAACAAGCTGTAAAGAATCTACTATTAACTAATTTAGGTGAAAAACCTTTTCGACCTTTTTACGGTGGAGATTTAAATCGATTTCTATTTAATCTTTCTGAAGAATTTGATGAGATTGAGATTGAAGATACTATTGCTTCTGCTATGGCAATTGACGAACCAAGAGCTCAATTGCAAAGTGTAAAATCAGTTTTGTCACCAGATTATAATTCAGTTCAAGTAACGGTTAATTTTCAAGTAGTAAGTACACAAGAGCCGGTGGAACTCAATATCACACTTGCGAGGTTAAGATAAATGTCTACAATTATTAGATCATCAGATTTAGATTTTGATGCAATTAAAACAAATCTAAAAACATTTTTTAAGAAACAAACAGAGTTTAAGGATTATGATTTTGAAGCGAGCGCAATGTCTAATATTTTAGACGTTCTTGCTTATAATACCCATGTCAATGGATTAATTGCAAACTTTGCTCTTAACGAATCGTTCTTACCTTCTGCGCAATTAAGATCTTCAATTGTGTCACATGCAGAAACATTAGGTTATTATCCAAAATCAAAAACCGCATCGACTGCAGTTGTTACTCTAACAGCGGCAACTTCAGATACTTCTACTCCTTCAGCAAGTTTACCTATCAATTCAACATTTAGTGTTAATATCGACGATGTCACTTACACATTCCAAACATTAGAAGCATTTACTGCTGTCAATGACGGTAGTGGAAATTTTGTTTTCAAAACATCAGCCGGTAGTTCAAATATTACGATCACAGAAGGAACTTTAAAGACAAAGACGTTTGTCGTTGGAGATACTACAGATCAACAAATCTATGTAATTCCTGATGAGACGATGGATACAACTACAATTAGAGTTAAAGTATATGACACAATTACTTCATCATCATTTGATACGTATACTGATATTAATGATTCTGTTAGAATCAATACCAATTCAACTGTTTATATTGTAAGAGAAGCTCCTAACGGATATTATGAAATTACTTTTGGTGAAGGAAATGTCTTAGGAAAATCTCCTTCTGCAGGTAATAAAATTGAAATTACGTATCTAAGCAACTCAGGAGCAGATGCAAACGGTGGTGGTAAATCAACTAATCCTTTTAGTGCAGACGCTCAAGTGACTATTGGAGGAACACCAAGAACATTGACAGTAAGTACTGTTACAACATCAAGTGGTGGTTCTGAAAAAGAAAGTATTGAATCAATTAAAGCAAATGCTCCTTTGGCATTTGCAACTCAACAGAGACTAGTAACGGCAGAAGATTATAGAGCTTTGATTTCTGAAAGATATTCTACTGTTGTTAAAGATGTTATTGCATGGGGTGGTAACGATAATATTCCTGCTGATTACGGTAAAGTTTATGTCAGTATTAATTTTAAAGATGGTATTACTGCTGACGCTCAGACAACAACTAAAAATAATATCAAAACAACACTGTCTGATAACTTAGCAATTATGTCTATTGATACCGAATTTGCTGATCCAATTGATTCATTTTTAGAGTTAACAACTTCATTCGATTTTGATCCAGATTTATCGGGAACAACTGTAGAAACAATGCAAAATACAATTCAATCTGATATTACTTCGTTTTTCAGCTCAAATCTAAATACATTTGAAGCTGTATTTAGAAGATCAGCTTTACTTGCTCGAATCGACGAATTAGATACTGGAATCCTTAATTCTAGTATTACTGCTAAAATACAACAAAGACTAACGCCAACTAATAATGAATTAAATTCAATTACGGATTACGTAGTTCAATTTCCAGTAGCACTTGCTCAACCAGACGACGTTAATCATATTGTAACTTCATCTCCTATAACTTTCAATGGAAATATTTGTACTATAAAAAATAGATTAGAATCTAATGTTCTTCAAGTTGTCAAAGGAGATGGAACAGTATTACAAGATAATATTGGATCATATAATACTGGTAATGGAAAAGTAAATATTGCAGGTCTTAACATTAGTGCGTTTGAAGGAGATGCTATAAAGTTTTCAGCCGTACCAGCAAATCAATCTACTATTAAACCATTAAGAAATTATATTCTTAAATTTGATCCGGTGCTCTCAAATGCAACAGGAAATATTGATTATCAAAATACAGCAGTGACTCTCACATGACACATTCATTAGATAAGAACAGAAGAAGTCAAGAACTTTTTTCAGCAACAATTGATGGTGCTTTGCCATCTCATTTTGTTGAACAATATGGAGAAGATTCAGGAAGTTTAGTAAAACTGTTGGATCTGTATTATCAATTCTTAGATAGTTCTGGAGCGAATTCTTTCGGATCTGATATTCATAATCTATTTACCGCTAGAGATATCTCTGAAACAAATACAAAAGGATTAGATCAACTAATCGGTGAAATTGGTAACGGGCTTACAGCATCAGCATTCTTTCAACAACCTCGCTTAATGGCAAGACTTTTAGCTTCTTTTTATAGAGCAAAAGGAACTTTAGTTTCGGTAGAAGGTTTCTTCAGAGGATTTTTTAACGAAGAAATTTCTGTCGAATATCCTAAAGATCAGATTTTTATAGTAGGCGAATCTAATATTGGATGGGAAGATCAAAAGTTTATTCAGGATAACGCAATTTTTCAGATCTTTTCAATTTTAATTAAAAGTGGATTATCAACCGCCGATTATATTAACTTATATAAAAAATTTGTACATCCGGCTGGATTTCATATCGCAGGTAGTTTGCAGACGAGCACAGAAGTTGGTATTGGTGTAGGAGCAGGTACTGTTACTGACCCGTTAGATTCTGATGAAGGTCTAATTATAGGAAATGAAGCGACACTATCAACACAAGCTTCACTTAACGCTGTTACTGCTTTTCTTGGTGGAGATTCTGGCGCAGCAATCAGAGTTGATCAAACAATCGCAGCTTATCAAGATGTTCCGTTGAACTTATTAGGAACAGATTCAAGCAATGATGGTGGTTTCTATCAGAGCATAAGATCATTACTGACACCAAACTCATTTACATTTGACGATAGTTCTTTAAGAGATAGCAATTTGGCATCAGGTCCGGACTTCTCACTCTCGTTAGAAACTATGGATAATGCAATGTTTGATAGTTATAACACAGAACAGCTGTTAATCTGATATAAATAACAGTAAGAAATTAAAGGTGAAAAATGGCTAGACAAAATATAAGCACAGGCACTACAGCAAATGATGGCACTGGAGATACTTTAAGATCTGCAGGTACTAAAATTAACAGTAATTTTTCAGAAATATATACTCTCCTTGGAGGTGATGCTAATACATTAACTTCGCAAATTTCATTAGGAGCCGATGGAATTATATTTGAAGGCAGTACAGATGATGCATTTGAAACAACTCTGAAAGTAACTGATCCAACCTTAGCAGATAAGACAATTACTTTTCCAGATGCAACTGGTAATGTTATTTTGGATACTGCCACTCAAACAATTACAAATAAAACTATTACAGTAAAAGATATCATTTATGATGTTACCAACGTATCAGGTGCAGTTACACTCTCAACAACGAATGCATATATTAAATGTATCGGTACGACATATACATTAACTTGGAATGAACCTGCTACCACAACCGGGGAATTAAAAATCTTTACTAATACGGGAAGCGGCACTGTATCAGTTACGGTTAACAGTGGAGATGACTTTTCGTTAACTTCCGGTTCAACTAAAATGTGTATTGCAGATGGTACTAACTGGATTCAATTAACTTAAGAGATAGAAAATGACAGCAATTATTACAGACCCTTTGAAAACCAGACTCGCTCAACTAATGTTGGACGAAGTAAATGATACCACAGATTCGGCGCAGTATTATATTGGCATTGGAAAATCAGATCAGTATTCAGATGCAAACGATAATGTTATTAATCCTGTGCAAACATTACAAGAAGAAAGAGAATTTAGAAATAATCTTCAATCGATTATTAAAGTTGGAGCAGCTTCTTTAGTAATACCTCGATATAATTGGTCAGCTGGTTCTACTTACTCCGCTTTTACCGATTCAGTAGTAGGAATTCCTACTAATTCGTATTATGTACTAACTGAAGATAACCATGTTTATATTTGTTTAAAAGCTGGTACTGGTTCAAGCTCTGTTCAACCTGATTATACTGATGCAGCACAAAATCCAAATCAACAAATTACTGACATCTTTGAAACGTCAGATGGTTATAGATGGAAATATCTCTATGAATTAAATGCGTCTGATACTAGTTCATTCTTAAGTGCATCATTCATTCCGGTAAAAAAAGTTTTTGGAGCAGGAGTTGGAGGTGCTGAAACTAGCCAAGTAAGCGTTCAAAATGCTGCGGTTGATGGTAAAGTAATTGGATTTGTTATTGATTCTGGAGGAGAAGGATATTCTTCAGCCCCAACAGTTACAGTTGTTGGTGATGGAACTGGAGCAGTTGCTGGTACAGCTACTCTGTCAGGTGGAGGAGTTAGTATTATTTCTATCGACAGCGCTGGAGGTGGAGGATCCGGTTATACAATTGCTGATGTAGTAATTAGCGGAACACCAACAAAACCAGCAAAGATCAGACCTGTAATTGCGCCAATTGGTGGAATCGGGGCAGATCCAAGACAAGATTTAAAAGCAAAATCTATTATGTTTAATGCGAAACCAACTGGAACTAACACTAATACTTTTGTTGTTGATCAAGATTTTAGACAAATCGGATTAATTAGAAGTATGGAAAGACACGATAGTTCTGGTGGTGATGGTTTTGTAATTGGTACAGCAGCTGAAAAAGCATTAAGAGTAATTCCAGTAACATCTACTGCAGTGTTTTCTGTTGATGATGAAGTATCTGCTGGTAGTGGAGCGACATTAGCAAAGGCTTTTGTCGATGAAATCGGAACAAATCAAATCTTAGTTCATCAAAATTCACGAACAGGATTTAATTCTTTTCCGAGTAGTGGAACTATTACCGGTGGCGGTGGAGATACCACTATTACAGGAGCTGAATCAACAAGTAACGCAGATCCTCATACCGGACAGCTTTTATATATAGAGAATAGAGCGGCAATATCTAGAACCTCTACTCAAACAGAAGATATTAAAATCGTAATTACAATGTAGGAAAGAAAATGGCGTCAACACTTCAACAAAATACTTTCTCGGCAACTTATAAAGATGATTTTCTCGATAGCGATAATTATCATAGAATATTGTTTAACGCTGGTAAAGCGCTACAAGCGAGAGAGTTAACTCAGCTTCAAACAATTATTAATAAAGAAGTTGAAAGATTTGGTAAGAACATCTTTAAAGAAGGTGCCTTAGTAAGGCCAGGCGGAGTTGTTCTAGAAACTAATAGAGAATTTATTAAGCTTGTTAATGGTGATGCTGATTTTGCTAATGTTCAAGTCGGAGACGAATTTACTTCAAGTAATCCAAGCGGAATTAAATTTAAAGTTTTAGAAAAAGTTGCTGCATCTTCTTCACCTTCCACAGAGCCTGATACTTTATATGTTCAATACACGGACGTTTCTGCAGGAACGGGTGGATCATCCGCAATTAGAGTTGCTGATGGAGCTACACTGACAGGCCCTGTATTTAACGCAGCAAACTTAACACTTACCGCTGCGGCATCAAATGCGACAGGAACTGGAAGTAGAGTTTCTGTTAATAATGGTGATTACTTTGTTCAAGGACATTTTGTCTTTGCTAATCAACAATCGATCATTCTATCTAGATATACATCAACTCCAACAGCAGACATTGGTTTTAAAATTGTAGAAAATGTAGTTACTGCTGCTGATGATGCAGATCTCTACGATAATCAAGGTGCTACTCCAAATATCGCAGCAGACGGTGCTGATCGATATCAGATTAAATTAACTCTTACAACGAGAGATCAACTCGCTGCAAGTGAAAACTTTGTCTATCTTGCTAAAGTTGAAAATGGTAGAATTGTAGACCAAGTAGAAAAAGAAGACATTTACAATACAATTGGCGATTTTATTGCATTAAGAACAAAAGAAGAATCAGGTGATTATGTAGTATCTCCTTTTAGAGCAAGTTTTAATAATTTAAATGATAGTCAATTAAGTCTAGATGTTTCTGCAGGTACCGCTTATGTAGATGGTTATAGAATTTCTGTAGATGCTCAAACAATCACCGTACCAAAAGCTCAATCAACTGTTGAACTAACAGATCAAAAAATTCCGGTATCTTATGGAAACTACGTTTTAGTAAAAACCACAGCCGGTCTTCAAAAAGGTCTACCAAATATTGATACTCTAGAAAAATTAAATCTATTTGACGCTCAAGGCGGATCAGGTAACGTGATTGGTACCGCAAGAGTAAGAAACGTAGAAGAAGACGGTGCTAATAATAGATACTATTTGTTTGATATTCAAATGAATACTGGGTCAAGTTTTGCCACTTCAAAAAGTATAGGAACAGGAAATACAGCATTTGCTGATCTTGAACTAGAAGGTGGTTTAGCAGTCTTAAAAGCTACTAATAATAACTCACTTATTTTCCCATTACCAAACAAAAGTCCTACGTTCTCTCCAGGAGTTACTGATGCTACGATGGACTATAATTTTAGGAAAAGAGTTACTGATACTTCAGACGGCAGTGGAGCAGGAACTTTTACAGCTCCGGCTGGAAGCAAGTTTGGTGGATCTGTAATTGATTATATCGTAGCTGCTACTGATAGTTCTAGTTCAACAAATATTCCTACTTTGTCAACTACTGTTGGTACAAATACTCTATCATATACTGGTGGTATGAATAATACTGCTTACGAATTAATTGCTACATTCAATGTCGACGCTGAAAATACTAACCACATGAGAACAAAGACTCTTAATGAAACGACCAGTACAGTTGCTTGGAACACAAATACTGGAACAGGAGACTCAAATGGTAGTGGTCAACTTGTTCTTGATTTGGAATATGCAGATGTTTATAAACTTTTAAGATTAAGAACTACAGATTCGAATGGTACCGATCTCACCGATCTATTTACTTTTGACAACGGTCAAAGAGATAACTTTTATGCCGGTGGTC